>ERZ1031273.389-NODE-389-length-16321-cov-24.407845_pt1 | contig 16321 bp, 10 predicted proteins | sample MGYA00516575_ERZ1031273 | MGnify/ENA primary metagenome ERZ1031273 (study PRJEB33718, sample SAMN03159816) | human skin metagenome | collected 2014-02-25 | study: EMG produced TPA metagenomics assembly of the PRJNA266117 data set (Human skin bacterial metagenome... | reverse complement strand
ATGAGGGCGCAAAGGAGGACGCTGTCAGCCACGTCACCCTCAACGTCCCGGAGGGCAAGACAATTGCCCTCGTGGGACCATCCGGAAGTGGTAAGACCACCCTTGCGCGGCTCATACCTCGTTTCTGGGACACGACCGGAGGACGGGTGCTAGTCGGTGGTGTAGACGTGAGAAAAATGTCGCCGGAGGAGCTGATGAAAAGTGTCTCCTTCGTCTTCCAGAACACTCGCCTCTTCAAAACCACCATTCTCGAAAACGTCAGGTACGGTTCGCCCGACGCGACACTCGAGGAGATCAACCGGGCTATCGACCTCTCTCAGAGCCGAGAGATCCTCGACCGACTTCCTGAGGGGCTCGATACGCTCATCGGTGCCGAAGGAACTTATCTCTCCGGTGGCGAGATGCAACGCATCGTGCTTGCGCGAGCCATTCTTAAGGATGCCCCGATCGTTGTGCTTGATGAGGCGACAGCCTTTGCCGACCCGGAGAACGAGCACCTGATCCGCCAGGCTCTCACCCGGCTCACGAGAGGGAAGACGGTGCTGATGATCGCCCACCGCCTCACGACGGTACACCACGCCGACAGTATTGTAGTGATGAAGGAGGGGGCGATCGTGGAGGAGGGGACACACGATGAACTTATGGAGCGAAATGGCACCTACCGCTTGATGTGGGACGAGTACCAGAGGGCTGTAGCCTGGAAGTTGTGATAGTCTCTGCAAAGGTCTTCCGTGACGTTATTACCTTTTCTAAAAAACAGTATGACGATTATGATTACAAAATATCTACAAGAGCGCTTTGTCCTCTCCGAGAAGGGAACCCGTGATCTCAAGCGGGGAATCTTTTTCTCCACCCTGCAGAATATCGGACTTATGATCCCGATCTGCTACCTATTCTACTTCCTCACCGAGTATCTCGATCCGGCGAAAGGAGGAGAGCCGCACAGTCTCACCTTTTACATCCTCCTTGCGCTGGGGCTGATGATCGTGATGTACGTCATCAATCGCTTCCAGTACGATAGCACCTACACCACTGTCTTTGGAGAGAGTGCACGGCGACGGATCACGCTGGCGGAGAAGCTGCGCCGGCTGCCACTCGCATTTTTTGCGGAGCGAAATCTCTCTGATCTCACATCGACTGTTATGGAGGACTGCACGCAGCTGGAGCAGACCTTCTCTCACGCTGTCCCGCAGCTCTTCGCCTCCTTCCTGAGCGTGTTGATCGTGGCCATCGGTATGTTTTGCTACGATTGGCGCCTGAGCTTGGCACTATTCTGGGTCGTACCTGTTGCTGTGGCGATTCTTCTCCTCAGCAGACGCCGTCTCTCGCATGAGTTTAAGGATCACTACACCGTGAAGCGCCGTGTTACCGAGACGATACAGGAGGGACTAGAGTGCGTACAGGAGATCAAGTCCTACTCCGGAGAGGAGGAGTACAGGACCCGGCTGGATGAAGAGCTGAAAGACTATGAGCGGGAACTAGTCGATGTGGAGCTGGGCTCCTCTGCGGCTGTCAATTCTGCCGCCGTCCTCTTGAAGCTTGGCATGCCTACCGTCCTCCTTGTAGGGGCTTGGCTCCTGACGACCGGGACAGTGTCGCTCTTCGTCTACCTGGCCTTCCTTCTCGCTTCGGCAATGGTCTACAATCCTGTGCAGGAGGTATGCAACAATCTCGCCCTGCTCTCCTTCCTCGATGTGCGGCTGAACCGTATGCGTGAGATTGAGTCGATGCCGATGCAAGGGGGTAGTGAGGAGTGTGACCTTCCCAATCACGACATAGAATTCCGCCATGTCTCCTTCTCCTACGAGGAAGGAAAGCAGGTGCTCGAGGATGTCTCCTTCACCGCTCGTGAGGGTGAAGTGACGGCACTTGTAGGACCCTCGGGTGGGGGAAAGAGCACATGCGCCAAGCTGGCTGCCCGCTTCTGGGATGTGGATGGAGGCGAGGTCCTCATCGGAGGTAAGGACATTGCCGGGATAGACCCCGAGACTCTGCTGCGGGACTTTGCGATCGTCTTTCAGGACGTAGTTCTTTTCCACTCCTCCATAGCAGACAATATCCGCATAGGGAAGCCGGACGCCACCGATGAGGAAGTGAAGCGTGTCGCACGGCTGGCTCAGTGTGAGGACTTCATCCGCCGGATGCCGGAGGGGTACGACTCGATCATAGGGGAGAATGGCGAAACACTCTCCGGCGGGGAGCGGCAACGGCTCTCCATTGCACGGGCACTCCTTAAGGACGCTCCCATTGTCCTTCTTGACGAGGCAACGGCGAGCCTCGATGCAGAGAATGAAACGAAGATCCAGTTAGGTATCTCGGAGCTGACGCGGGATAAGACCGTCCTTGTCATTGCTCATCGTATGCGTACGATTCGCAATGCCGATCACGTCGTGCTCCTTAAGGATGGTCGTATAGCTGAGGAGGGATCTCCTGACGAGCTGGTACGCCGTGAAGGTGACTTCGCTCGTATGGTCCGCCTCCAGCGTCAAGAGGAGTACTAATCTCTTTTATAGATAGCAAGACAGGTAATCCCCGTCGTCTGAGGAGACGGCGGGGATTACTGTTGTCTGGGGAGATCTTATGAGGATGTCTTGCGCCCCCGAGAAGTAATAAAGATGCTATGGCAAAAGACCTCGTCCCCACTCAATCATATAACTGAGTGGGGACGAGGTCTTGTAAGATGGCAGGATCTTACTCCTCCACCTCTACAGCGATCTGACCGCGGTAGTAGCCGCAGGTGTTGCATACGGTGTGATAGACGTGCCAGGAGCCGCAGTTGGGACAGCGTGTCAGCGCGGGGGTCTTGGCTACGTCGTGAGTCCTACGCTTTCTGGTCCTGGTGTGGGACTGACGTCTCTTAGGATGTGCCATGATGATGTACTTCTATTATATGAGTGTTACTTTTCTGTCTTGACTTACTTCTTACGAGGCTCGGTGTCGTCCTCCTCGGAGATCTTCTTGCGAAGACTCTCCCAGCGGGGATCCTCGGGCATCTCCTCAGGCGCATCACCCTCCATAAGGAAGCTGACCACTGAGGGGTCGCACTCCGCGATGTCCTCATGCGAGTGGACGATCGGGAGGCTCACCTTGATGAGCTCGTAGAAGATAAAGCTGAAGTCATATCGGGGGTCTGCAGCGTCCAGGACGAGGGCTTCGTCATTCTCCTCATCCAGTGCCTCACCTATCTCGACGGTGATCTCCTCGTCCGTGTCCACCTCCACCTCCAAGGGCGCCAGGCAGCGGTCGCATGGTACGGTGACCGCCCCCTCGTAGTGGAGTAGTAGCTGGTACGAGTGGCTCGATGTGGGCTGGATCTCCAGGTCCAGATCCACGTCGCCGCCAAGGATCTCTTCGTCTCCCTGCTCGGAGAAGAAGTCGTCGTCAAAGTGGTATGCGAGCGACTCGGGACCTCTGAGAGGCTCCGTGAAGTCGATCTTATAGGCATCCTTCCTCCTTTCCATGGCTTTCTGCTCTATTCAGACCGCAAATTTACTAATTCCTTTGCAGTCAAGCAAGGAGCCGCCGACGCCGCCCCCTCTGCGGCGTGGCATTCTGTGCTTCCGCGGGCAGGTGTGATGCAAGCCGGCTGAGACCGAGAGACGTCATATGGGCTTTTACCTCTCCATGACCGAGGGAGCCATGCCGATGTGGCTGGGTGTGGGACGACGGATGGGGACGCAATCGCCTGTGAGACTGATGTATAGGACTGTGATAGGAAAATAGTGTATTATTGCACGCTCCTTTGAGTGGAGCTGATCAGGTTTACTGACATGTCCAAGAGCCAAAAAAACTTGCCTGACGGCGAAGCGAAGTCTAAGAGGATCATCAAAATCGTCACCTGGAGTCTCCTCGTGGTGGTGATGGTGCTGATCGTCCGCTTTGTCGCCTCGGTGGACTTCTCCGCCCTGGGGGATCTGCTTCGGAAGACGCCGGTGATGCTCCCCTTAGTCATCCTGATGTCCTTTATCTCTTATGCGGCATCCAATGTCGCCTGGAGCCTATGTCTCAGTGTGGATGGAGAGCGGAGCCTGCCCTTCTGGAGACTCTTTATCTACCGACTGATAGGCGATATGCTGGCGCCCTTCAATCCCACCGGCGTAGTGGCGGGTGAGACGGTGAAGGTGATGCTGATGCGGCGCGACGGGATCTCTGTCGAGCACGCTCTCAGCTCGGTCCTCACTCATAGGGGACTGGTGATCCTCGCCAACGTCCTGATGACGATCGTGGCAGTCTTCTATATCCTAATGGGGAGTGCGATCCGTGGGACGCAAGGCGTACTGGTCGCTCTCGGCATGGTGGCGGTGATGGCCCTTATCTTTTACGGTCTCTTCCGCCTGCTCGTCCATCCCCGGCTGCTGATCGGTCGGACGGTGGACAGCATTGCCCGGCGGACCCACTGGTCGTTCCTCTCTGAGGAGCGGATCCGTAAGACTTATGCCGCCAATCTCGAGGCAGCTCGGTTTTTCCACCGACACAAGCGCCGCTTTTGCCTTACGCTGGGGCTCTGTATGGTCCACTGGGTCTTCGGGGCGATGGAGTTTTTCGTCATCTTTACTACTCTGGGACTTGACGTCACCGTGATGAGTGCCATCGCCGTGGAGATGGGCGTGGGGGTCTTCAAGACCCTCGGGTCGGTCATCCCCGGGCAGCTGGGCATCGAAGAGTATGGTAATAAGGTGATGCTCGACCTGATCGGTGTGCAGAGCAACGAAGTGTGGCTCGCCGCCTCGCTTATGCGCCGCGGGCGTCAGCTCTTCTGGCTCGCCGTGGCGGGGATCGCCTCGCTTGTGGTCTATCGCCGTCGTCCGGAGAAGAAGAGTGGGGAGTAGACCTTTTATCACTATGAATCCTGATATTCCATGACCGGAAAGAAGCCTGAGATACTCTGTATTTCGCACAAGTATCCCCCCTCCACCGGAGGGATGGAGCGGCAGAGCTATGAGCTCATCAAGGGGCTCAAGGCCTACTATAAGGTCCACTCCTTTACCTATAAGAAAGGAGATCAGCCCAAGGTGGTCTGGCTTGCAGCACTCAAGCGACACATTATGGAGTGCCTCGAGAGTCACCCCGAGATACGGCTGATCCACCTCAATGATGGCGCGATGGCCTCCGCCTCGCTCTGGATGCAGAAAGAGCTCGACATCCCAGTAGTCGTCACTTATCACGGGCTGGACGTCACCTTCCCGCTGGACTTTTATCAGGATAAGCTCATCCCCAAGCTGGAGCAGTACGACGCGGCGATCTGTGTCAGTGAGTACACCCGCCAGCAGTGCCTCAAGCGAGGGTTTGACCCAGAGCACACCTATACGGTGCCCAATGGCGTCGATGTGTCACTGGCAGATAAGCCCGATCGCCGGGAGGAGATCACCGAGGAGCTGCTGTCGCGAGGGGTAGACGTGCGTGGCAAGCGGGTGATCATCGCCAGTGGTCGCTCGGTACGACGGAAGGGCTTCTCGTGGTTTATAAAGAATGTGATGCCCTCTCTCGGACCTGATGTGGTGCTGCTGATGACCGGTCCTCGGCGGCAGGAGCAGTCCTTCATGCAGTCCGTGACGCGCTACATACCGTGGAATGACCTGCGGCTCTTCCTCGGGGCACCCACCGATGAGGCAGAGCTGGACGAGCTGCTGGAGACGACCCCCGGCGTCTATCACCTGGGGCGGGTCTCCTTCGACGATCTCATGTCGCTCTACTCGCTGGCGGATCTCTTCGTGATGCCCAATATCCCCGTCGAGGGCGACCAGGAGGGCTTCGGACTCGTCGCTCTCGAGGCAAGTGTGCGAGGGACCTGGGTCGTTGCCTCCGGCATAGAGGGCATCACCGAGGCGGTGATCGAGGGCGCCAATGGTACCCTCCTGCCGCCCGAAGAGCCCGACCGCTGGATCGCTAAGATCCGTGAACTCCTCTCCATGTCGCAGCAGGAGCTGGCGGAGTGGGGCAGGAGGGGGCAGTCTTACACCACCGACCACTTCTCCTGGGAGCGTATGGTCGACGGCTACAAGGCCGTCTTTGACCGGTTTATATAGCGTATATCACCACAGGCCGACAGACTTAGCGTCTTCATACAGGACTGGATCCAGAAGTGCCCTTCGGGACACCGATTACAGGCAGGAAGCTATCCCTTCATACTATTACCGGTAATAGTGTCGACTAATACCGATATTAGTCTTCACTAATACCGGTATTAGATTTCCCTCATACCGATATTAGTCAGCGGGCATTACCTCGGGGCGATGTCTCTGTCTCGTGTGGAGGGAGCGCAAAAAAAAAGAGGAGGCACCGACCGCTGTGGTCGATGCCTCCTCTTAGTATCAGATATCGGGTGGATTACTCTACACCATTAATCACCATCCAGCCCTTGGCAGCAGCTGCGGAGGTGTCCGCATCTGCAGAGCCGGGATTATTAGAGATGTCAAGGGAGTACATCCAGTTATAGTATTTCTCTCCTGCTTTATTGAGATGCACCATAAAGGACTCAAGTGCGAGCTTATCGAGCTTGTTGCCATTCAAGCTACCTATCCAGAGGTTCGTGAATGAGGTGGGACAAGTGATGGAGGTGAGACCATTCTCCTCTAAGAAGAGCATTATCGTATTGGGTATCGTACTGATGTCGATCGTCTTGAGATCAGGATTGCCGGAGACGATCACAGACTGCAGGGTCTTGCCGTCGGTGGGTAGGGTAAAAGTCTCTGTCCCATTGGCCACCCACTCCAGCTCCTCTAATCTCGTCAGACCGGAGAGGTCTACAGACTTGATGTCACCATTGTAGACCACTAAGCTCTTGAGCGGGCTGTTGTCACTGACCTCGAGGGAAGTGAGCCAGTTGACCATCCTTTTATCCTCGTTGGACACACCGGAGACGGCAAAGCCGCTGATGTCTCCGTGGATCGTGAGGGTGGTCTCGGTCGGCTTGTAGAGGGTCATATCATCCTTGCGGAGGTCATACTGAAACTCTGTGATCGCCTCTCCGGGATCAAAGGTGTCGTTGGCATTCAGATCAATCCACGCGGTACTCTCAGCCTCCTGACTGCTCGGGCTGATAGAGAGGTGAATGCCCTCGGCAGGGACGGAGTTGAGGGTGAACTTGATCGTCGGCAGATCGGTCGGCAACTCCTTGTCGAAGGGATCCGTCAGCCTCAGCTCCGTACCGCTCCACTCGGCATAGAGGTTGTACGCTATGCCGGGCTGCATAGCGGTGCGCGCAGGACGGGTATTGGTGGAGATGATCTCCTTACGCCCATCTGCATCGTAGGCCACGAGGCTTACCTCAGGAGTGCTCTCCGTATTGGCGCGGAACCAGAAGCCTAAGTGCTGTGTCTCTCCCGGTGCGAGTGTCACATCGGGGTAGGTGACCGCAGTCATGTAGTCGACAGGATCCTCCGTCAGGTCCATGATATTGAGGTAGGGGATCCCGGCATTGCCCACGAAGGGCAGTGAGCCCTTGTGGTAAAACTCAGTGACCCCGTCCGTCGGACGGACTGCCATACCTGCGAGACGCCAGGGCTTGTCAGAGCTGTTCTTAAGCGTCACTACGGCAAGGGAGCCGAGGTGGACAAAGTCCGCCTTGATCTCCTTGTCAAAGACGGAGACCTCCTTGGTACAGAAGTAGACCGGCACGTAGCCGTCCTGATTATTGGAGTACTTGGTCAGCTCGTAGAGAGGCCTTGCTCCTACGCCGACCATGAGTCGACCGTTCTTGAGGAGCATGTCCTGAGCCACGATGCCGTAGAGGACAAACTTCTTATCCGCATCGATCCCCTTTGGCAGGGTTACCTCGAAGGTGCAGTACTCGCCCTTCGTCTCAAGTACCTCTACTCCTCGCTGGAGTCTTACCTTGCCCTCTTGGACGAAGGCGATATTGAGGTCAAACATCCCTTCATTCCACTTTAGGATGATGCCCTTGCTATTGCGATCCTTGATGATGGATCGGGTCTCCGGGGAGGGACCTGCGGTGATGCGCAGGGTGTAGGTCTGACCATCACTTGCGGGGGTCTCCTCCGGGGTATTGATCGACCTGTCCGAGCAGGCTGACAGCGCCAGTATGATGAGCAACAGCAGCAGGGAGAGGCTTGCTTTTCTATTTATCATAGTCATATATATTGTTCGTTGTGAGGATAAAGACTCACCGGATCATTACCAGTCCTCGCCCTCCATATTGGGTCTGCGGGCAGGGTGGTTGCTGATGCTGTTACGGGCATCGACTCTCCAGTTCTTGCTCCGTGCGATGGAGTACTTACCGGAGCCGGAGCCGGGGTTGTCTGCGATGAAGAGCTGACCGGGAGACTTGCCTGTGCGATCGGGCAGGTCGCTCAGCAGCTTGTCGATGGTCTCGGCAGTGAGCTGATTGCCGATGAGCTCAATGTACTTCAGGCTCTTTGCCCCGGAGAGGTCGATCGTCTCGAGCTTATTGCCTGAGGCGATCAGTCGCTCCAGCTTGGTCATCTTGCTCAGGTCGACCTGCTCGCTGGTCCAGTCCCAGCCTTGGATATTGAGGTAGGTGAGACCGGTCATCTGGCTGAAAGGAGGCATATCGTACGCCATATTCATCTGACGGATGATCGATCCGGAGTTACCCAGGTCGAGGACCTTAAGGCCGGCCGGATTGGACAAGAATGGCAGATCCTTGGTGTTGATGAGGAGAAGCATCGGATTGTCTGCCAGCAGAAGGGTCTCTAACTTGGGATACAATGCTGAGATGCACGCTGTTATTCCTGTACCGGAGAAGTTGAGGTGCTTGATCTCAGTATTAACATTGTCAGAGCCTCCCCAGTAATACTTCACCTGACCATATGAGACTGTAAGTGAGGTGATGTGTCCGTAGATGATGAGTTGGTTGGCGGTAGGATTGACCACGTTGGCACCGGTGGAGCCGAAGGTCTCGATCTTCTCCCCCTCGTCCATCGTCCCGTTGCCATTGAGGTCGATCCAGACGTTGTCACGCTCTGCCGGATCTGCCTCTACAGAGAAGGCCAGAGTGAACGGAGGCTCGCCGGAAAGCTCCATATAATTCTGAGGGAGGTCGCTCCGTACAATCGGTACGTCGACGCTCCACCCCTTTTCGAGAGCCTTCTGGAGGTTGATCTCTACGTCCTCCTCAAGTCCGGGGTTTCCGGAGATTTGGAGCAGCAGGTGGTGCACGTCGTCGGGCTTCACTCCGGAACGGTCAGGGAGCTGGTCGATGATCTTATTGATCACGGCGGCGGAGAGCATATTGTTGCGTACATCCAGATCGTATAGGGAGGCGACGGGGCTGATCTCCACATCGGTCAGCTGCTGCTTGGAGAGCTGCAGGTCCAGGAAGGCACCGCGGAAGGAGATCCTCGGCTGGGAGACGGTGTACTCCATTGCGCCGAAAGACTTCGTAATCGCCTCACCGGGATCCTTGACGTTATTATCATTGAGATCCACGTAGGCTGCATCACGACTGCTGTAATCCAAGTAGGCAGAGACAGTGAGGGGACTTCCTGCCGGGATATCCGTGGTGACGGTGACATACTGCGTCTTGCGCTCCTCCTTCTCCCGATCCAGGGCGACGATATGCTCGCCATCCCAGTAGCCGTAGCCGATGTAGGCGATACCACTCTTCATCGGTCCCTTGCGTGCCGGGATCAAGCCCTCGGAGGTGACGGTGGAGGAGTAGGATCCTGCGGCGAGTGTCAGCTCAGGGATCTGTGTTAGGTCAGGTCGCGGCATTACCCAGGTCATGTAGAGACCGGTCTCTCCGGGTGCAAGTGCTTTGGCTCCGGACAGGAAGCTCTGGAAGGGATTTGACTGAGCTAACTCCAGCACCTCTCCCGTCATCAGGTCGATGAAGGGGTACCTGGTCCCCACACCGGAGCGGTAGCCACCATTGTAGACGTAGTCTTTCTTCGTCCGTGTTCCCGGCTCCGAGAAGGTAACGGGATCACGGAAGGACTTGTCGCTCCTATTCTCAAGGACGACCACCTCGTAGGCTCCGATGTGCTCAAAGTCTCCCTCCACCTTGGTCATGTCGGTGTCGGCAGGGACGATTCCCCTGAGACGGAAGACCACAGGCGCATTGAAGTCCTCTATCCGGCATCCATTGTAGGACGAGGCGGGCATCAGTACGAGCGCCCGACCCTTCAGCTCCGGGGCGAGGATATTCTCGTTGAAGTGATCCTTGTCGTAGTAGACCATATTGGGTCCCTTGAAACTGCTCTGGTTGATGCCGTTGTAGCCCACAAGGTCGATTGGCTTGCTCTTGTCTATCTCTGCGGGTAGGGTGACGCTGAGCGTCCCTACCTTGCCGTCCTCTGAGAGCGTGGCGAAGGGAACCTCTCCGATCTCGAAGAGCTTGCCCTCCTGGGAGGCAAAGAGCAGCACCTTGTCGTCTGCCTCGAAGCGTACCAGGAAGTCCTTAGAGTCCTCCATCTGAGACATCACGGCACGGAGAGAGGGATCCTCCCCGGGGGCATTCACCTTTATCGTCAGTGTGGACCCATCCGTGGTGTCTGCGTCTGTGGGGCGAAAGCTCTCCTGCGTGCAGCCTGCGAGAGCTAATAGAATAGGGAGCAGGGTCAGTAGACCTGCATATATCTTTTTATTCATAGTCATGGGAAGAGGATTAAATTTCGACACCGGGGACATCAGGTACTCCCTTCGTCTTCTCTACGGTGATGGTGCAGATAGCTGTCTTGCCGTTAGTCGTCTTGACGGTGATGGTTACTTTGCCGGGGGCGACACCGGTCACCCGTCCGTCCGTTACTATGGCAATGTCGGAGTCTGAGGATGTCCACTCCAGCTTCTGGTCGGTTGCACCGGATGGCTCGATGGTAGCCGTAAGTTGCAGAGACTTCCCGACCTTGATCGTAGCCTCGGTCTTGTCGAGGGTGACGGCGGTTACCTCGATCACCTCGTCAGAGACGGTGACGACTAAGGTTACTGTGACACCACTGGCGGCAGTACCGGTGATGGTGGCGGTGCCGGCTCCCTTGGCAGTCACTCGGCCGTTGGCATCCACTGTAGCCACGTCGGGGTCAGAGGAGCTCCAGGAGATGTGGGTGTTGGTCGCATCTGCCGGCTCGATCGCCGGCTTGAGATCCATCGTCCCTCCGATGGTCATCGAGGCTTCCGTCGTGGGGAGGGTGATATTAGTCACGGGGATCTCCTTCACCGTCACTGTAGCCTTTGCGGTCAGACCATTGGCGGTCTTTGCAGTAATCTCAGCGGTACCCGGCTTGACACCGGTTACTTCTCCGTCTGAGACCGTGGCGACAGTCTCATCGGAGGAGCTCCAGGTGACATTCTTATTGGTGGCGTCCGCCGGCTCGATCGTGGGCGTGAGGGTTGCCGTCTTACCCACCTTGATCGTCAGCTCTCTCTGGTCGAGTGTGATGGAGGTCGGCTCGATGGTCGTCACCTCACCGATGGTCACCTTGGTGCCATCCCATGAGCCGGAGACCGCATAAGCCTTGCCGATCTCCATCGGGAAGTCCTTGGCTGCGATCTTCTGCTCAGACACTACCCAGTCATAGCCATTCTTGTAAGCCAGCTCCATCTCGGGCAGGGTTACCTCGGCATTGGGCACGTACCAGGAGACTAAGGTAACGGAAGCACCCGGCTCGAGTTTTCCAGTGCTAGCGAAGCGCGGCGATGGCTTTGTGTCCTTGCTATAGAAGAGCTCGCCGGTGGTGAGGTTGATGTACGGATATTTCATGCCGAAATCGGTCATGTCGAGCTGGCTTTCGTAAGCCCATTTCCTCGTCATTCCGTACTTGGAGCGTCCCTTCTGGGAGAGGCCAACCCTTGGCTCAATGGCGGTATCAGAGTTGTTGGTGAAGAAGATCACCTCGTAGCATCCGAAGTGCTTAAACTTCACGAACCTATCGGTCCGCTCAGTCTCCGATGGGATAATCCCCTTCTCATGAAACATAACCGGAGCAGAGAACTTGTCCAGCTCAATCGGTCCATAGGGCATCCCGTTGATAAGGATCTTATCACCCTCGATCAGCATATTTGATCTCCTCACTTCTGTGCCGCTCTTGTACCCAAAGTCGGCCGGTCCATCGTAGGCGATGAGGTCGATCGGCTTGGTCTCATCGACGCCCGCAGGGAGCTCAAAGGTGAGGGTGGCACGCTTGCCGCCCTCCTCCACGCTGGCAAAGCCGACGTTGGCGAGGTCGTAGAGCTTGCCGTCCTGCCAGACGAAGAGAGCAATGTCGTCATCTTCCTTGAAGGTCGCCTTGAGCACCGGGTCTCCTGCCTCTCCCGACAGGTGGGCGCGGAGTGATGGGTCGGCATCAGGCGCCACGACGGTGAGGGACATAGTGTACCCTCCTGTGGCATCTGCATTGTCCGGCTCCGGCATCTGCGCTCTCTGCTGACACGAAGCCAGTGCAAGGAGCAGTAGTGCGGTAAAGATATAGGATATATTTTGTCTCATAATAGTGTATTCATTTAGAGCCCAACAACCGGTACATCGTCAATGGAGGTCTCGCCTACGACAGTCACTGTGCAGGTTGCCTTGACCGAGGGGTCGGACTTCGAGGCGACAGTGATGGTGACGGTACCGGCCTTGACACCGGTCACTACGCCTTGAGCGTCCACCGTGGCGATCGTCTCGTCGAAGGAGCTCCAGACGAGTTCCTTATTGGTCGCATCCGTAGGCTCGATGGTGCAGGAGAGGGTCAGCGTCTTACCGACGGAGACCTCGGCAGTGGTCTGTGAGAGAGTAAGCTTGGTGACAGCGATGGTGCTGCTCTTGACGGTAATGGTGCAGGTCGCCTTGATCTCCGGCTGTCCCTTGACGGATACGGTGATGGTGGCGGTGCCGGCACGGACAGCGGTGACGATGCCGTCCTCATCCACGGTGGCCACATCGGTATTGTCCGATGCCCACACAACTCCCTGTGTCGTGGCATCACTCGGCTCCAGCTTGTAGAAGAGCTCAAGTGTCTCTCCCTCGTCCAGCTCTACGGCCGTCTTGGTGAGTCGGATCCCTGTGGCGGGGACGACCTTGGGTGCCTTGGGCAGGACAAAGGTCTTACCGTTGTAGACGATCGTCACGCTCTCGTCATCCTCCGTGATCTCGAGGTCGGCAGAGGTGGCTCTCGCACGTACCTTTTGACCATTGACATCAAGGACAGACTGCCAGGTGGTGCCATTGTCAAGGCTTACCTCCCAATTGCCGTCGGCATCCACACGCAGCTGCGGGGTGATGCCGTCCACGCCATCGGTACCGTCCTCTCCGTCCTCTCCGGGCTGACCTGGCTGGCCGGGTTCACCGGGCTTGCCGGGCTCACCAGGCTGGCCTGGCTCTCCTGGCTCTCCGGGCTGACCTGGTTCGCCGGGCTTGCCGGGCTCACCAGGTTGACCCGGCTCGCCGGGATCCCCCTTGGGTCCCTTGGCGGGGACTGGGTTACCCTTAGCATCGTGTATGATCTTACCGTCGATCGCCCAGTAGAGGACACCATCCTCCTCGATCATACCGATCTGAGGCATCTTGCCGGAGCGGACGACGATCTCCTCGCCGTCACTCATTACCAGCACATACCCCGTGCCGTCCTCCAGCTTGCGATAGTCCCTGACAGACTTATTCTTGCTCTGAGCATCGATGAGCTTCTGCAGGGAGGAGATGCTCTCATTGGCGGACTTTACCAGTCCCTCCACCTTGGTCATCCGACCCTCCAGATCCTTGACGCGATTGTCGAGGTCAGTGAGATCCGTACAGCCGGCGAGGAGCAAGCCCACCGTGGCTGCGACGACCATCATTATATATTGTCGCTTATTCATACTTTACTAGATAATATATGGCAGGGCCGTGGTTTACTTTATCTCGATGAAGTAGTCCTCCACTTCTCCGGCTATCAGTGCGTTTGTATTGGGGTTGGTAGCCCAGAAGCCGCCCTCTTTCTTCCCCTTGTACTCTTTGTCGTCATCGAGGACGATACGGAGGCGGTGGATGCCCTTAGTGGCAGTCGTGGGGATCGTGTACGTGGTGGTGAATCTGCCGAGAGTGACTTTCCCTAAATAGACTTTCTCGTCCGGGTCATTGGTCTCCTTACCATCCTTTGTCTCGTACTTGTAGAATACCCCATTGTCATTGTAGTCAATGTAGATACCGATGACGGGGGATGTGAAGAAATTGGTGCGATCGGTCTCGATCTCTATCTCGAGCTTCTCTCCGGCTCTGACCGAGATGAGCCGGTCACTCCTGTTGTAGAGCGAGTAGCCGTCAGCCGCCGAGGGATTGCTCATGTCATTGATCCTCACATATCCCATAAAGAGGTCAAGTGGCTCAAAGACTGTCACGCCAGAGTAGGACACCCCGTTGTCTATGTTGGTCCCTTCACCCTCATCGATCTGCTCGTCATCCTCTTCCAGATCTTTACCATCCGTGTTGTCTCCCTGGATGCGAGCAGGTGGAGCAATGTTGATCACGATGTCTCTATTTTGGTTGTACCCACCACCTGCACCGCCTCCTGTGCCGAGGGCATCCGGATCGAGGGCATTGAGCTTAAACCAGCCATTGGAGACGCCACTCCAGCCCCAATTGAAGTGAAAGAGGTCGTCAGTCGTGTATCCATCACAGACGAAGGAGTGACCGCCACCCTTCCCGGTGCCGCCATGGAGTACGGGATGACGGGCATCGAGCTCGCTCTTGATGATAGCTGACCATAGGCTACCAGCCTCTTGCGCCGTGATACGCTTGATGTCCTTGGAGTAGCCGTAGTGGCGGATCAGAGCGGGTCCCACCTTGTCGTGCGTGGTTCCGCTACCCTGAGGGGCGTAGTTCATGTCAAAAGCTACCCCCAGCCCGTACATAAATCGCGCAATGGTCGGATTGGGCTTAGCATCTATCTTGTTATCGGGTGTGCCATTCGGTGCGACTGGCATGTCGTCCCAGTCAATGCGGTAGTTGTAGTCGTGGGAGAGGTAGCCATAGGACTGACTCATGTAGCCGTGTGTCCCCACTGCATGATCGGGGTACCTCCAGTAGCGCATGATCTGAGCTGTGGCGGTGGCGACGCATCCCGTCGGAGCGTGCCCGGGAGTCATGCCATTAAAGGGGGCCATCTGGTCCCACATGATATCTCCAAGCAGTGGCTTTACTACGATTTTGCCTGGATCAGCGTCAGCTCGAGTGGTTGTTGGCACGATGTCGAGAGCTCGTGCCGCATTGATCTGCTCAGCGTAGAGATCAAGCATCATCACCAGACCGCAAGGCATGTCCTTAGGGTCGATCCTGCCGCTCTCGGAGAATCCCAGTAGCGGGTAGGCGCGCTCAGTGGCTGCTACGATGGCGTAGCCACTCTTCTCACCGGCAAAGACGTAATACGCCGGCTGATACTCGCTCTCTACTGACCCGATGCTTCTTGTGCCGGGCACGCTCTTGTCTGTCGCTAAGAGGTGCAGCTTCCCCTCTATCGGGAGTGCGGCCGCAATCTCTTCGGCTCTGTCTTCAGAGATGAAGTAGTCATCTTTGACTAGTTCGGGAGCTGTCTTCTCCGGCTCCTGCACGTTGCTCTTATTGGAGCAGCTACAGAGGACCCCGGCTAAGATCAGCCAGAACAGGTGTCTTTTCTTCATAAGTGGTTTGTTTTAAAAGTTAAAACCGACCATGGAGACCAAGGCTGAAATTGTCCCCACGATTAGTTCGGAGACAAATGTAAGTATAATTTAACTACTGCCTAATAGGGTGAACTACAGGGGTATTTATTCTTTTTTAGAGAGTGGAGGTTGACAATCCAATTTAGAGTGTATGACGCGGGTGATGATCTGTGAGGCTACGAAGACTCGGCTGATTTGCGACGGATCCTAAAGCAGTGTCGTGGTTTATCCGCTTGTATTTTCGAGATTGGTTTTACGATGCCGGGCTAATTTTTTATTTTGATTATTGTATTCCTTGGTGGTGAGAGGGGTAGGGGTAGATGCTCCGGGGTGATGGTTAGGGGTAGGGGGTGTCCCCGCTCTGGGGGAAATCTATTACCGGTAATAGTGATGACTAATAGCAGTAATAGACTTCACTAATACCGGTAATAGTGCGAGGCCTGATGGGAGCGGGGTCTCTGCTCCTGTCTCGGGTAGGGTAGATTAGTGGAGGAGTGGATTTCTTTTGGGCTGACTGTCAGGGCGGTGCGAGATTTCTTTGAGGAATTATCGGGATAGGGCTTGCGGGGAATGAGAAAAGTTGTACCTTTGCACTCGCAAAGCCGAGAGGGGTACGCTCCTGAGGTGCTCCGGCAGAGGTCGGGGTGAGCGGGTCGCAGAAAAAGAATTTTCTAGGTCGCTTGCAGGAATGAAAATCTTTCGTACCTTTGCACTCACATCACCGCCCGAGGGGCTGGAGATGCTGAAAAAA
>ERZ1031273.385-NODE-385-length-16560-cov-15.164738_pt1 | contig 16560 bp, 16 predicted proteins | sample MGYA00516575_ERZ1031273 | MGnify/ENA primary metagenome ERZ1031273 (study PRJEB33718, sample SAMN03159816) | human skin metagenome | collected 2014-02-25 | study: EMG produced TPA metagenomics assembly of the PRJNA266117 data set (Human skin bacterial metagenome... | reverse complement strand
ACGCTTAGCTCAGCGCCTTTTCGAACCCTTCTTCTAGAACGTCGAATGCTTCGTTGAGCAGTTCGTCTGACATGGTCAGTGGTGGCAGGAAGCGCAGAACGTTTCCGAACGTACCGGTCACCAAGACCAGAACTGCATTGTCAGCACAGTGTTTTGCAACTGCTTTAGCCAGTTCAGCGTTTGGCTCGATCGAGTCACGCTGCACTAGTTCGCACGCCTGCATTGCACCGCGTCCACGGACATCGGCGACTTCAGGGAACTTGGACTGCAGTGCTTCCATGCGGGAACGCATGATGTCACCAAGTGCGCTGGCACGTTCCAGCAGGCCGTCGTTTTCGTACGACTCGATCGCACCAAGTGCCGCTGCAACAGCCGATGGGTTACCGCCGTAGGTTCCACCCAGTCCACCGGCTCCCACGGCGTCCATGATTTCTGCACGCCCGGTTACTGCTGACAGAGGCAGACCACCGGCAATACCTTTTGCGGTTGTGACCAGGTCGGGCTCAATGCCCTCCCATTCGGATGCGAACATCTTTCCGGTGCGTCCAAACCCTGCTTGCACTTCGTCTGCGACAAAAACGATGCCGTTTTCGCGCGCGTAGTCCACCAGGGTTGGCAAGAAGCCTTCTGCCGGAACGATGAAACCGCCTTCACCTTGAATGGGTTCGATCACGATCGCGGCAACCTGGTCGGCACCCACCTGCTTTTCGATCATGGTGATGACACGCTTTGCTGCGTCTTCACCTGAAATCTTGGTGCCAGCAGCGTCGTTGTCGCGGAATGGGTACGACATGGGTGCGCGGTACACCTCGCCAGCGAACGGACCAAAGCCGTGCTTGTATGGCGCAACTTTGGCGGTCATGGCCATGGTCAGGTTGGTGCGCCCGTGGTACGCGTGGTCGAACACAACCACGGCGTTGCGCTTGGTGTACGTGCGAGCAATCTTCACCGCGTTCTCAACAGCTTCAGCACCCGAGTTCAAAAGCACCGTGCGCTTGTCAAAGGACCCGGGGGTCAACTGGTTGAGCTTTTCAGCGAGTTCAACGTAGTTTTCGTATGGGTTGACCATGAAACATGTGTGGGTGAAAGCTTCCACCTGTTCGGTCACGCGCTTCACGACGTTTTCGTTCGCGTTACCCACGTTGGTAACCGCGATTCCTGCACCCAGGTCGATGATCTGGTTGCCGTCGATGTCCTTGAGGATTCCGCCACCCGCAGCAACGATGTATGCGGGGTACCCAGAAGCGACACCCTGCGCAACGGCTTTGTTACGCCTGGCTTCGATCTCTTGTGATTTTGGTCCGGGGATTTCGGTGACAATCTTGCGTTCTTGCGACAGCGATGGGCCGCCCTTTTCCAATGAAGTCATACGTCAAAGATAACGCACGAACACGCCTTGTGTTGAGGAAAATTTAACGCCTGAGCTGTGGATTCCTTTGCACGGTCACCGTTGCCTTCTGCGTGCCCACAATCTGCTCTTGCGCAGCGCTCACTCGCGTGTTCCCGTCGTCGGTGACAACGGTCAGTTGCACCTCAGGGTCGACCGTGCGCTTGACCAGTCCCAGCGCAATGGGACCCAGTTCGTAGTGGATTGCCGCCGAGGTGACAGTCCCTACCTGCCGTTCGGCACCTCGGGCGGGCCCCAGGATAGGGTCCCCGGGGGACACAACAGCGTGGTCCGAACCGTCCAGGTGCAGGAAAACTACGCGGCGCGGGACTTGCCCCAGGTTGTGTACGCGTGCCACGGCTTCTTGTCCGCGGTAGCAGCCCTTGGCTAGGTGGACTCCTGTGCGCAGAATGTCGATTTCGCCTACGAGTGTTTTGTGATCGCAGTCTGACAGCGCTGGGCGCCATGCCTCGATGCGTAGGGCTTCCCACGCGTCGCGCCCTACCAGGGTGAGGCCTTCTCGGTCACGGCACACGTTTATGCGAAAGTCGTAGGCGCTTCCGGGGTGTTCGGTGACGGCCGAATAGCTAGCGCCACCAGGAGTGATTTCCGGCCATGGGTCGACCCATTCGATCACAGGTTCCGCACTGTCCGCCGGACCGTTTGAGCCAACTACCGTGTATTCGTCGCTCACGTCGGCAATTTCTACCCGCATCATGAACTTCATGGATTCGAGGAACTCACGCAGGGGTTGGCCGTCGCCGTCGATGAGCAGCCACACGCGGTCGTCGGCCACGTACACGCAGGCCCAGTGTTCGATGTGGCCAGTGGGTGAAAGAACCAGTGTCTCGGTGGACGTTCCAGGCTGAGCCGAGTCGAGCTTTTGCGTGGTCAGTGAGTTGAGCCAGGTCAAAGAGTCCGGGCCTGTGAGAGTCAGAATCGACATGGACGACAGGTCCGCGACCGCTTTGCCGTCAGCGAGCGCGCGCTGTTCACGCAACGGTGAACCTAGGTGAGCAATTTCAGACGATCGGTGGCCGGTGCCATATACCGCGCTCATTGAGCTTATCTCCCAAGTAGATTGCCTAATTCTTCCAGCCGCTTTGCTACTCCAGGCGGCAAATACTTCTTGACATCTTCCGCGATTGATTCGAGCGGAGCAATTTTGCGATACACCGTATCCAGCATTTCGCGTGCGTCGTGGACTGCGTTGTGAACGTCCGGCAAAAGGCCTGCAGTGTCGATTCCGTGGATGGCTTCGCGCGCGGATTTGATGACCTTCGCTGCCTCTCGCGCGTCACCCACCAGCGATGGGTTCAGGCTGGAGAGATCCGGGTTGCTTTTGAGCGACCCGGAGTTGAAGTCGACCACGCCTGACAGTGAGATCATCACGGGGCCTGCCTGGTTGAGCACGTTTTCCATGTGCGTGATGAGTGTGTCGGACGCGTCCACGTTGCGCTTAACCCACGGGATCATGTGCATTTGTTCGATGGGGATGCTGTGCAGGTTGTCTTTCGCCTGCCCCAGTTCGTCCCGCGCCCTGTCCAAGTGCCCTTGCGCGTTGCCTGGGTCATTGGACAGCGCCTCAATGAATGCGTTCCCCGCTTCCGAGGCGGCCTCGGCATGGCGTGTAACCGCGTTGACACGCGCTGTTAGCAAGGCAACGAACGCGATGATCGCCACCAGAATGACGACGATGACGAACGCGAAACCTCGCAGACCAGATTTCTTATTGGAGCCTGGTTTCTTGCGAGGTTTGTATACCTTGGTTGGAGCTGTCACGCGGTTCAGGCGACTTTTTTCAACCGTGCTGATGCGTGCGATGCGAGTTCGTGGCCGTTAGCTGCCATGTCCCATGCCCACAAAAGATCGCCTTCTACCAGGCCGTACATGCGGGTGGAGGCCTTGTAGTCCTTCGACGTGCGGGTGCGGGCAACCACGTCAGTAGACAGGTCGATACGTGGACCGTTGATGCGACCCGCGTACAGCTCGGTCAGACCGTGCGGGTGGACCAGCGAAACTTCAAGATCAAAGTCGCCGTCGCTGTTGCGCAGAGCGTCAACAGCTTCCGCGTTGGTGTACTTCGAGTCTTCGCTGGGCGGGATGAGGCCGGGGCCCACATCAGAGTTGTCGCGGTCGCGCACCAGTTGCCAGATCCCGGTTTCTACGCTGAGCGTGTCAGCGATTTTGCCGTCGTCGCCCAGAAGCCACGACTGCGCCGTGTACAGCAAGTACGGCGCCGAGGTGGGGGCAACAAAGTCGATACGTTGCCCGAACTGCGTGTCTGGGGTGTCACCGTAACCGACGACGCCCACGCCTTCCCACGAGCCGATAAGCCACGCGAGTGGGACAAGCTCGGGCTTGAGGTCAGTTGGAATTTCGACAGGCATACGGAGGCTTAGCGACGCGACTTGAACAGGTTCGCGATGACCTTAACGGCAATACCAAGAGTGCCGAGTCCGGCCAGAGCGACCAGAACAGTAAAGACAGTTTCAAGAACCACAAAGTTATCCATGCTCATAGTGTACCGCTTTGCCCCTGCCAGCTCCCATCGGAACCATGTGCCGGGTCATGTACCGGCTCTCACCCGAACCAGATGACGGCCCACGCAGGCAAGCGGTGCACGGCATAAACCGCGACACCGGAAAGCGCAATCGGAGCCGCCCCCAGTGCCAACTGGACCCCCCACGTACGTGCCTTTGTGACACCTCGGGCTTCATTGAGCGAGGTCGCCTGGAAGCGAGCGCGCGCAATCAACCCCAAAATACGGTCCGTTGCCGAAACAATCACACCCAGCACCATTCCGAACACCAAGGAGACCACCACGCTCACCGTGGGCAGCGGGTGGAACACGTGCGCGATCCCTGCGCCCGCAACACCGGCGGCCACAGCCAGGGGCGAGGTGTATCGGGCTGGCCACGGAAGTGCAGTCGCGCACTGGGCTACGAAGATCGCGGCGAGCCCGATGTAAATAGCCGAATGGTTCCCTGGCAGACGCAGGCTTGCGATCCACGTACATGCGGACAGCGTGATGACGATCCCGGCCACCTGTGCGGAGACGTTCGCGACCGCGTGTGATGCCTCGATCCCCCGCGCAAGGTGCTGAACAAAAGACCAGAGCAATCCCAGACCCGCTAACACCGGGAGCCACTCCAGGTACGGGGGCGCGACCGCGAGCCAGGTGGCAAGCATGCCGGCGAAGCCAAACCCACCCAAAGTGAAGCTTGTGGTCCACGGCTGAGGTGAGTCGGTGAGCCGCGGCCACCCGAATGCGAAAACAAACACCAACATTCCGGAGGCAAAAGCGATAGGGCCATACCCCAATGACGACGTCACCGCCAGGGTCACACCTAGACCCAGGGCAACGAGCACGCTAATCCACCGTTCCATACGCCCCATGTTGCCACGTCAGCGGTACCACGTCACAGACGGCACGATCAGAACCCGCAGACCACACATATAATTTTCTTCAACCAGACGAGCAAAGGGGAAAAGTGCGAATCCTCGTGATAGGGGCCTCAGGTGAGACGGCTCTTCCAGCCCTGCACCTACTGCCACACACCATCACGACGAGCACGCCCGCAATGTCTGATCTCATCGCCATTGACCCCGGCTCGTTCGAGATCGCCGTCGTCGACGCGACTACCGACCTCGCCATCGCCCCCATCATTTCCACACGGTTGAAAACGGCGGGTTTTGACGGTCCCACGATCGTCGTGCTCACCGACGGCGGCTTTTCTGTCGCACAGGAGTCATGGAACGTGACTGACTTTGTGAGCGCGAACGCGCAGCCGGCAGAAATCGATGCGCGCCTCCGTTTGGCCTACGCGCGAGCACCCCAACCTCGCCAACCGGACGTGGCTGGCCCGGTGAGGGACACCTCGGCACCCGAACCCATCACGCGGCACGGCAAGCTGACAGTCAACCACGACAACTTCACCGTGACGGTGGGAAACCGCAACGTGAGCCTCACCTACCGCGAGTTCGAATTGCTGTATCACCTGGTCACCCACCCTAACCGCGCATTCACACGCGCCCAGTTGGTCACGCACGTGTGGGGCGAAGCGTATTTGGGTGGCACCCGGACCGTCGACGTGCATGTGCGGAGGTTGCGGGCAAAGCTCGGGCCGGAGTTTGCGCACGCGATTAGTACAGTAAGAAGCGTGGGCTATATGTTTAGCTCAGACGAGCCAGTAGCTCAACCGTCAGATCTCGACTGAGAAAGGACCTGCGTGTCACACACACGTGAGATGAAAGTGGACGACACTGTCCGCGAACTCCTGCGCGAAGTGACCGCTCATGACCACGTGGCGCCGCTGTCTGACGGCGTGCTCGGTGCGCTTGATCAGGTTGGTGGCTCTGGGACGCACGCGCCTGTCTCCCTTGGGCTTGTCTTTCAGGGCCGGTTGGCAGGGTTTGGTGCGGTTGTTGACCAGGGTGAACGTAGTGCCTTGGAAATGTGTGTGGCGCCGGACTTCCGCGGCCGAGGTGGTGGCCGACTTCTTGCTGAAGATCTCCGCGCGCGTGCCCGTGAGGCGGGTGTTTTGGCGCGCACGTGGGCGTGGTCCCACGGCGACCATCCGGCGGCGCAAGCGTTAGCCGATTCGTTTGGATACTCACGCGAACGAGTCCTGTTGCAGCTTTCGACGAAGACGGTGGCAGAGGGGCTTGCCGTTCCGGACGTGCGCGTGCCCGAGGGCGTTGAAATCCGCACGTACCAACCTGGTGATGAAGTGCGGTGGCGCGAAATCAACAACGCTGCGTTTAGTTGGCACCCCGAACAGGGCAACCAGAGCGCGCAGGACTACGCGAAGATTGTGGAAGACCCCGGTTTTGATCCAGCTTCCGTTTTCTTTGCGGTTCAGAACGGTGAGGTTGCGGGTTTCCACCACACAAAGATTCACGCGGACCACCCCAGCGGACTCACCATGGGTGAGGTTTACGTCATTGGAGTGGACCCGCAGGTCCACTCGCGTGGCCTGGGTACAGCACTGATGATTGCGGGCATGCGACACCTTATAGATAGTGGAGTGGACGCGATTGAGTTGTACGTCGAGTCCGACAACGACTCAGCACTCCATGTGTATAGGAAGCTGGGGTTTGTGAACGAAATCCGACACATTAGCTACGCACCTCAGGACCACACGTGAGTCCCACCCCCGTTTCCAACGCAGGCGAATCCGCAAGGCTGAACGCCGATGTGCTGGCAGCTGGTGCCGTGCTGTGGCGCAAAGCCGGTGGTCGTCTTGAAGTGCTTCTGGTACACCGGCCCAAATACGACGACTGGGCGTGGCCAAAAGGCAAAGTCGAAAAAGGCGAAACGCTGCCCGAATGCGCGATCCGCGAAATTGAAGAAGAAACCGGATACCGAGTGACCCTTGGGCTCCCCTTGCCGCCAGCCCGGTACACGGTGGGAAAGAAACTTTCCAAGCACGTCGAATACTGGGCGGCGCACGTCGAAACGGAAGCACCACCTCGGCCTGCTAATCCAAAAGAAATCGACAAGGCTGTGTGGTTGCCCATCGAAGATGCGCGCAACAAGCTCACTCGCTTTTCTGACCGCGAGCAGCTTGACCGGCTGGAGCAGGCGCACCAGACGGGGAGCTTGTACGGGTTTCCCGTGATCATCGTGCGTCATGGGAAGGCGTTTCCCCGTTCCAAGTGGCACGAGACAGAACAGTTGCGGCCGTTGTTGGGTCTGGGAACGCGCCAGTCTTTAGCGCTGACTGGACTTTTGGACGCGTGGGAGCCCAGGCGTTTGATCTCTAGTCCGTGGAAACGGTGCGTGGCCACACTCAAACCGTATTCCGCGTCTACGGGGCGGAATATCAAAACAATTAAATGGCTCAGCGAAAAGAACAATTCAAATAAGCCTGAAAAGACAAAGCAGACGCTAGAAAAGATCATTGCGAAGGAACAGGCGGTTGCGATTTGCACCCACCGACCTGTTTTGCCAACGGTTTTCCGCACGCTCGCATCCTTTGCGCCTACGGGGCTTGCCGAGAAACTCCCAAGTGAAGACCCGTACATGAACCCCGGCGAGATTCTGATTGCCTATTTCCGCCCGGGGCCCGTGCCACGGATTGTTGAGGTGGAGAGGTACCGGCCGATTGATACTTAGGGGCGCACCCAGGACCCTCACCAGCACCCCTACCAGATTCGCCTAATGCCTCGTTGTGATGAAAAAGTAACCGAGATCTCAACTTTTTCTAAGCGAATTAACCCCCCGTTAACCTGAACTGATACTTGCGTAAACCATGGACTTTTAACGTTGAGTTGCACGTGGGGAACTTCCCCAACTCGAACAGACCGAAAGGTATCCTCGTGAAGCTCAAGCGTTTCGCACCTGCCGCAGCAATTCTGGCTGCTGGCGCACTGACCCTGTCCGCTTGCGGTGGCTCCTCTGACAACGGAGACAAGGGCGGCGACAACGGTGGCGACAAGGCCGTATCCGGTACCCTGATCGGTGGTGGCGCTTCCTCGCAGGAAGCTGCTATGACCGCTTGGGCCGAAGGCGTCAAGGCTGACAACCCTGAACTCTCCGTCAACTACGACCCAGTTGGTTCCGGTTCCGGACGTAAAGGTTTCCTGGGTAGCCAGTACTCCTTCGCTGGTTCCGACGCGGCTCTGAAGCCCGAAGAACTCGAAGAAGCAAAGAAGGTTTGCGGCGACGGTGGTGCTTTCCACGTTCCTGCATACATCTCCCCAATTGCAGTTGCTTACAACTTGCCTGACGTTGACGAAGTTAAGCTCGACGCAGAAACCATCGCTAAGATCTTCGCTGGCGAAATCAAGAAGTGGAACGACGACGCAATCGCAAAGCAGAACGAAGGCGTTGAACTTCCTGACATGGACATCGTTCCAGTCCACCGTGCAGACGACTCCGGTACCACTGAAAACTTCACCGCTTACCTCGCTGAAGCGGCTGGTGACGCTTGGAAGCCAGGCGAAATCGAAGCCTGGCCAAAGGAGCTCGGTGGCGAATCTGCACAGCAGACCTCCGGTGTTGTTTCGCTGACCCAGCAGAAGGAAGGTGCGATCACCTACGCTGACGCTTCACAGGTTGGTGAACTCGGAACCGTTTCCGTCAAGGTCGGTGAAGAATACGTTCCTTACTCAGCAGAAGCTGCTGCGAAGATGGTTGACGCTTCCAAGCCTGGCGAAGCTGGCGCTATCGAACTCGACCGTAAGAGCGAAGAATCGGGTGTTTACCCAATCGTTCTGGTTTCCTACCACATCTACTGCAAGCAGTACCAGGACCAGGAAACCGCTGACCTCGCAAAGGCATTCGCTTCCTACGTAGTGTCCGAGAAGGGCCAGAAGGACGCAGAAGCTGCTGCAGGTAACGCTCCTATCTCGCAGACCACTCGCGATGCTGCGATGAAGGAAATCGACGCTATCACTGCTCAGGGCTAATTGCTTGAGCCTTAAGAGCATGAGCTGAAAGGACAGCCACCGGACCCGTTGTCTGGGTCTGGTGGCTGTTCTATGCACACACCTTTTCACACATATCCACTAGCGGGACTTACCCGCTTTCGTTTAATTTAGGGATTTATTGTGAGCCATACTACTGCGGAGCCACAGGACAAGAAGGCTCCCTCGGTCACCAAGTCGGCGCGTGGTGGCGCGGCTGGAGACAAGGTCTTCTCTGGCCTTGCGCTGGTTGCCGGTGCCATCATTCTTCTGGTCCTCGCGTTCGTTGCAATCTTCCTGGTAGTCGAGTCCCTTCCAGCACTGTGGCCAAAGGTCTTTTCGAACCAAGACAGCATCGTCAGTGCGGACAACTTCTTCCAGTACGTCTGGCCGCTTATGGCCGGAACGCTCATCGCATCGGCAATTGCACTTCTTATTGCTACCCCGATCGCGGTGGGAGTCGCTCTCTTCATTTCGCACTACGCACCTCGCAAAATCGCAACTCCGGTTGGGTACGTCATTGACTTGCTCGCTGCGATTCCTTCTGTTGTCTACGGTGCGTGGGGTATGACATTCCTCGCTTCTTCGCTGGTCCCTGCGTATGCGTGGCTCAACAAGTACTTGGGCTGGATCCCCTTATTTAGTGGCGAAGCCTCAAATACCGGTCGTACGATCCTCACGTCTGGAATCGTTCTTGCGGTCATGATTCTGCCCATCATTACGTCGCTGTGTCGTGAAATCTTCGTCCAGACTCCTAAACTGCACGAAGAAGCTGCCTTGGCACTTGGGGCAACGCGCTGGGAAATGATCCGTATGACGGTGTTCCCATTCGCGCGCGCCGGTATCATTTCGTCCATCATGCTTGGGCTTGGGCGTGCGCTCGGTGAAACCATGGCTGTGACCCTGGTGCTTTCGCCCGGTATCTTCTCGCTCAGCCTCATTTCGTCCGGACACAACGCAACTATCCCGTCAGAAATTGCTCTGAACTTCCCAGAAGCGTTCGGAATGCGCCAGAACGAACTGATTGCAGCTGGTTTGATGCTGTTCATCATCACCCTGGTAGTCAACATGCTTGCGCGCTGGATCGTCAGCCGCCACAAAGAATTCTCGGGGGCTAACTAATGTCGAAAAACACTGAGACAAACACTGACACCAAGACCGAGGCGCCTAAGACTCTTGCGCGCAAGGGTAAGCAGAAGAACTCTTTGACCGCTGGTCAGAAGCCGTCATGGATCTGGATTGCTGTTCTGGCTGGCGCTGCGGTTGTGGGGCTCGCATGGACGTTCCTGGTCCAGCACACGTTCTCCATTGTGGGCTTCGCGATTATCACCGCGATTGCCTACATCATCGGAATGTACATCGTGACGTTTGCGATGGAGAATCGCCGTCGCGCAGCAGATGGGCTCTGGAAGAACCTCGTGTGGGCGACCTTCATCATTGCGCTTCTCCCGCTGGTTTCCGTGCTGTGGACCGTGGTAGCGAACGGACTGCCTAGCCTGTTCCGCAACCCAGCGATGCTCTTCCAAGACATGGATGGGGTCACCGGTGCGACTGACCAGCAGACCGCTCAGGGTGGACCACTCATGGGTGGTTTCGCACACGGTCTGGTAGGTACGCTCATGATCACCCTGCTTGCCACCATCATTTCGGTGCCTGTGGGACTCATGACCTCGATCTACCTGGTTGAGTACGGTAAAGGAAAGCTGTTCTCGCGTGCGATCACGTTCTTCGTGGACGTTATGACCGGTATTCCGTCGATTGTTGCGGGTCTGTTCGCGTTCGCCGTGTTCCAGCTGTTTATCACGACGTTCATTGGAACGAGCCCGGCTAAACTGCAGCTGGTCAAGATGGGCTTCACGGCGGCGATCGCGCTGTCGATCCTGATGATCCCGGTTGTGGTGCGCTCGACGGAAGAAATGTTGCGCGTTGTTCCGAACGAATTGCGCGAGGCGTCCTACGCGCTGGGTGTTCGTAAGTGGCGCACCATTGTGAAGGTTGTTCTTCCTACCTCGATCTCGGGTATCGCTTCTGGTGTGACGCTGGCAATCGCCCGTGTTACCGGTGAAACCGCACCGATCCTGGTGACCGCAGGTTACATCGCAACGACCAACTGGAATGTGTTCAACGGATGGATGACTGCCCTTCCTGTGTACATTTACCGTCAGCTCGTCAACCCAACTGCACCGGCAGCACCGGACCCATCGATCGCACGTGCATGGGCAGCGGCTTTGGTCCTGATCGTCATCGTGATGCTCTTGAACCTGGTCGCTCGTATTATCGCCAAGGCGTTCGCCCCTAAGAAGACCGGTCGCTAAGGCCGCAAAGAAGAAGGAAACACTTATGTCAAAGCGCATCCAAGCCATTGACCTAGACGTCTACTACGGCAACTTCCTTGCGGTAGAGAAGGTCAACATCGACATTGCACCTCGTAGCGTCACCGCATTCATCGGTCCTTCCGGTTGCGGTAAGACCACGTTCCTCCGCACCATCAACCGTATGCACGAAGTGCTTCCCGGTGCTCGTGCAGAGGGTCAGATTCTGCTGGACAACGAAGACATTTACGGACCTGGCGTGGACCCTGTTGTGGTTCGCACCCAGGTGGGCATGGTTTTCCAGCGCCCTAACCCATTCCCTACGATGTCGATTCGTGAAAACGTGCTGGCAGGTTACAAGCTCAACGGAACTCGTCTGAGCTCGCAGCGTGCGAACGAAATCGTTGAGCGTTCGCTCACTGGTGCAAACCTGTGGAACGAAGTGAAGGACCGTCTGGACCGCCCAGGTTCTGGTCTCTCTGGTGGTCAGCAGCAACGTCTGTGCATTGCTCGCACGATTGCTGTTGAGCCAGATGTGATCCTCATGGACGAGCCTTGTTCAGCTCTTGACCCGATTTCGACCTTGGCTGTTGAGGACCTGATTAACGACCTCAAGGAACAGTTCACGGTTGTGATCGTGACCCACAACATGCAGCAGGCTGCACGTGTGGCTGACAAGACCGCGTTCTTCAACATTGCGGGAACCGGTAAGCCAGGTCACCTCATTGAATACGATGACACTTCGGTCATCTTCTCGAACCCCTCGCACGAGGAGACCCAGAACTACATTTCTGGTCGCTTCGGATAATCCCGGATGCACGAGCGAGGGCCGCACCTGTGACGGGTGCGGCCCTTCGTGTTTCTGGGTGCTGTGTGTTGTTGTTCCAGAGTGTTGCTGCTCTTCACTGCTGTGGTTTATGAGCAGTCCGGTTTGTATGCTCCTGGCACGTGTGTGTCCACAATTCCCACGGCTTCCATGAGTGCGAACATGGTGGTGGGGCCGACAAATCGGAAGCCTCGTTTGCGCAGTGCTTTCGCGAGTGCGTGGGACTCCGGTGAGGTTGTCGGGATTTCGCTCACTGTCTGCGGGGGTGTCCACGAGTCCGGCCGGAACGACCACACAAGGTCAGCCAGTCCCCCACTGTCGCGAAGTTGCAGCGTTGCGCGCGCGTTGTTGATTGTGGCGTCGATTTTTGCCCGGTTGCGCACGATTCGAGTATCTGCCATTAGGCGAGCTCGGTCGGTGTCGTCGAAACTGGCAACGACCTCGGGGTTGAAACCGGCGAACGCATCCCGGAACGCCGGCCGCTTCTTCAGGATCGTCTCCCATGAGAGTCCCGACTGGAAAGCTTCAAGGGACAGCCGTTCGAAGATGCCGGTTTCATCGGTGACGGGCACGCCCCATTCGTGGTCGTAGTAGTCGCGAAGAAGCGGGTCATGCGCAGCCCATGGCGGGCGGGCCAGTCCGTCTGTACCTACTATGAGGCCAAGTGCGGTAGCGGCGGCGTGGCTGAGTGAGGTGGCGTGGCTGAGTGAGGTGGCGCTGTCGGTCACTGTTCGAGTTCCAGGAGCGTGCATTTCATGTCCAGGCCACCCGCATAGCCGCCGAGTGACCCGTCCGACCGGAGTACCCGGTGGCACGGAATGACGATGGGCACCGGGTTTGTGGCACACGCGGAGCCCACCGCGCGCACTGCGCGGGGCCGGCCCACCGCCTCGGCGACTTGAGTGTACGTGCGCGTTTCCCCGTACGGAATTGTCACGAGATGTTCCAGCACGGCCCGCCTGAAATCGGTGGTTTCGCTGAGGTCTGTTTTCATGTCGAACATGGTTCGCTGGCCGCTGAAGTATTCGTCGAGTTGCTGGGTGATGGCGCCGAGGTGTTCGCCAGTGTCGTGCGTCCCGACTGTTGCCGGGCGGGGCGGTTCGATGTTTTGCCCTGGCAGCCCGACGTTGACAAGCGCGCCGTTGCGCGTGACAAGTAGTAGCTCGCCCAGAGGTGTTGGGTGGGTGCAGTAGTTAAGTGTCATTGCGCTCCTGCCGTAGGTACGGGCTTGGTGGATGGTTCAACAGTACGTCAGGTCGGCTAACTAAAAGGGCTCAAATCAGAACGGTGGTAGTAAATCAGAATGGTGGTGGTTCTTCGCTGGGCTCCCATGGGCGGGTGTCACCGGTGAACACCTCCCCTGCTAGCGCGTACTCGTCAGCGACCGCGCGGTCATGCCCGCTCACCGCTCCGTCAGTTCGCCCGTCAGCCTGGCCGGCAGTTGTTCCGTCATCTGACCCGGCAATTTGCCCGCCAGCACCCCTGTCAGTTTTCTCGGGTGTTCTCCGGCTGGGTACCTGGCTATGAGTGCTTGCTTGTTCTGTTGCGAGGTAGTTGTTGATGGTGTGGCTGATGTCTTGATCACCGGTATCGAAGTACTCGACTAACCGTTCGTACTGGTATTGGTTGATCCTCGATTCTGGCGGGTAGACCAGCATCGCACCAATCCGTGGGAACACGCACGCCAACGACCCGTCATCCATCCTGTCGACGCGGAGTCGTTTCTGGGTTTTCAATTGATGATGCCGCTTACACAACGGATGCAAATTCTCCATCACCGTCAACCCACCATTCTCGGGGTCTTTATGGTTGAACGGTTCGATATGGTCTTTCTCGCACACCCTGGCAGGGACCGCACACCACGGGACACTGCAATACGGATGCCTAGCCTCAACCATGCGTTTCAAAGCCGCGGGAATGTAATACTTCGTCGGCGCAGATTCCAGAACCACACCGGTCTCGGGGTCGGTGAACATCCGGTACACCCACTTCACCTGAGACACCACCGAATCAGCAGTCTTAGCGTCTAACGGCACCCGGTTATTCAGCATCACCGGCACCCGCACATCTGGGTCCACCCTGACCGGCAACCCAAAATCAAACTCACTACCAGCACCCACAGGCTCGCTGGCACTCACGGGTTCCTCGGTGTTCAAGAACTCTTCGGGGTTTAAGGTTTCTTCACTACCCGGCGGGACGCCAACGCCTGGCGACGCACTACTCCCCTGGCACGTGAATGCTTGCTCGCCACTCACCAGAGTTCCAGAGTTTTGTCTCGCAAGTATGTGTTCTTCAGTTCTGCGTTCGTTAACCCTGCGCCTGTTGAACTCTTGGCCAGTTCCGGGTCTGTGTTCTGCGTTTTTACTTTTTTCGGGGTTTTGTTCTTGTCCAGTGTTTGGTGGTGGGTTGTTCATGAGGAAGTGCAGTACCGGGACTGTGAGGGTGATGCTGGCTTGGGATTTGAGCCATTCTTCTTTTTCAGGCATGGATACGCACAACTCAAGCTCATACACCTGTTCAGCTTGTTTGGCTTCATGCCTGTCAGCCCACACCGAACCAGAATCGCCCGCACCAGACGTATCAGCACGGTTTGCGTCAGCACCTGCAGCGTTCCTGGTTTGTGCTTGCGCGCCTGGAGCGTTTTCGGTTTGGGCTTGTGCACCGTCTTCGCGCACGATCTCAACACCGCTCGCAGCCCCGGAGCCTGCCCCGGCGTGTTCGGCATCAACCGGGATGGTGGTGACTCTGATCGGCGCTTGTTTGCCTGTCCGAGTCACTCGGACGCGTAGTGTTGTTGAGGGTTTAGCCCCGGTGATCAAATCCAGGGTCAGTTGGTCCATGAGCCGGTCATCATCAACCTCAACCCTGCCCAGGTCACCAACCCGTACTTCAGAAACTTCCCCGTTGTTCTCGGTGATAAACAAGGCCCGTTGCTCATCCGTTAACGTGGCAGTAAACGGTTCTATATGGTTCGCCATGATTGCCCTGGCAGTCCCGCGTACACGCTGGTAAAACGCTTCCATTTCCAACACCGGCCCCGTTAACGACAGTGTGGCTGTCCCGTCATCATTGACCCAGTAGGACACTGACCGGTTACGCCTAGCCGTTTCACTACGGCTTTCTGGGGTGGTGAGCATCGCGAGCACTTCAGTGACGTGCCGTTTAAAGGTTTTCCACGCCACGTCTACACGTTTACTGGTGAGCATGTCATCAAACACGGGGATACACACCCCAGCACGACCAACCCTGCCAGCCGTATAAAGAACCCTGTCGAAGCTGATCACACCGGCCTTGACTAGAGACCAGAGTTTGGGCATGAGCACCACAGCCGTCATGATCTTCCGCACCCGAGTCACTAACTGCGATCGTGTGCAATCCAAAACCTTCGCTAACACCCCTTCAGTCGGAGTCGGTAACTCCCCTGGTACGCGTTCAACACTGGCAACCGTGCACACTTCACCCGAAGGCAGGGCCACACACGCCACCACATCATCCACACCAACAGACCCACGAGCACCAGAGCTTTGTCCTACTTTCCCGCTAGTAACCAGTGGACCTGTTCCCGGGTTGGAGGTGAACACTGCGTGCATGCGATCAGTGAAATCATCCAACGGTGCCACGTGGGCGCTAATCAACGCAGCGACTGCTTCGGCTTGTTTCACCCGCGCTTCGTCCATGAGTCGTGTGGTGGTTCTAACTGTTTCGAATAGTTCAACAGCCGGCCCGTCGTACATGTCGTTGTGCTGGCCGTGGATTGTTGTGGTCACGCGGTTTCACCTCCTTCACATACCCCTATTCTATTTGTGTTCGAATGCAAGAGTCAAGAGTTTTGTTCGTTCTGTTTCGATTTATTTTCGAACGAGTGTTCACTCTTGGAAACGAGAATCTTTAAGTTGAGAAAACGACAAGCGCTCAGACATGGGCACGACGAACGCTTAGCTACGGGCGCGAAAAGCGTTCAGTGAAACGCATTCTGCTGTGGACACCACAGACGACGCTCGCCAGTGGAAGTGATGGTGACGATAGACCAGCGCTACAAGACATATGCCAGCGCGCGTAGGACACTCGACTCGAACGGAGGTCGCGCAACCTTCTAAACGCCGCCAAATAAGCCAAAGTCTGTGCAGCAGCGACCCGAATTTAATGCTCAAAAAATGTGTACAGCATTGGCCCGTCGCCCAGCAATCCGTAGGGCGACAGGCTGTTATACATGCCCCACGAAAAACACCACACAAACTGTCGCCATCAGCCCCCGCGTAAACCTGGCACCTGCTACGGAAATCCCGGGAACACACGCGCATAATCCCAAGCATGACGGCGCAAAACGAGCAAAACTGCGCAATATAATGCGCTGCATCACTCACCTTGCGTTGTCTGGACATGAAATTCCTGGGCAGGTTTACCAGGCGGCAGGTGAAGAAAAACGGAAACCCAGGTGCCACCTCGGCGCGCATACAAAAATGGGGCAGGCGACCACATGGCCACCTGCCCCTTTACGCTGTGCGGCTTAACCCGACGTAATGAAACCTAGCGCAGTTACAAAAACACTTAGCGTCGCACCACGAAACTTAGCGTGGCGCCATGCGGATGGCACCGTCAAGGCGAATCACTTCACCGTTAAG
>ERZ1031273.384-NODE-384-length-16561-cov-13.815764_pt1 | contig 16561 bp, 13 predicted proteins | sample MGYA00516575_ERZ1031273 | MGnify/ENA primary metagenome ERZ1031273 (study PRJEB33718, sample SAMN03159816) | human skin metagenome | collected 2014-02-25 | study: EMG produced TPA metagenomics assembly of the PRJNA266117 data set (Human skin bacterial metagenome... | reverse complement strand
TGTGTGTCCGCATGCAAAACGGTTGGGGATGGGGTCATGTTCAGTTCTCTTGGGGGGGGCGAGGGGTCAATCAGAACAATAGTACGGACTGGTATTTGTGTCTAGATAGCGCAATGAGAAATCGCATCTCAGGTGCATCTCGCGAGTAGAGTTTGTGACTCTTGACGAGTAATTCATGAAATGTACATGTACGTGGAAGGAGAGTTCTGTTTACGTCGTTGGCTAGTGCCGTTATAGTCCTTCAGTATGAAACCCCTCAAAGTCCCCTCTTTGTATCGTCCCCGCCTGAATGTTCTAGCCACAGTGATCCTTGCCGCTATGGTTCTTTCTGGTTGTATTCCTGGCATAGGGAGAAATGGTGACGGTGGCGGTGGTGGTCAGCAGCCTCCTGCTCCCGAGGTGGTGGAGAGTGATGGTTTTTGGCGCCCAAACACGTTAGGTGAGCCTCTTGCGAAAAAAGTGATTGAGCGCCCTACCGATGATGGTCCTGCTAAGGCACGGCTTGAAGTGGTGTCGCTGGATTCGGATGGTAAATCTGCGCGCATGGTTGCGGCATGGTTACCACCCGTTGAGGGAAAGTACCTCGAGGCATCTGAGTTGCAGACTGAAGTCGCGGCTGTGTCAGATTCGCCGTTTGTTCGGCTTCTTGATTTCAAGAATCAGATGTTGTTGTCGTCCTATGAGGGTGGCAAGATGCGTTACTCCGACGATTTCAAAAATGAGCCTAATCCCCAAGCGGCAGGGCCAGATGAGTTTCAAAAGGCTTACTCGAACTGCACGTGTTCAGACATTCCGGAAACTGAGGACTACCGGGGCGGGAAGCCAGAACGCGTGCCGCTCTTCTACGCCGATTTCCCAACTCCAAGCTCTGATTCCGTCGGAATTTCCTTCGGCGACAACGCCGCAGTGTTCACCGATGTGAAACTCAGCCAAGATCAACGCTTTGAAGTCCCGAAATTGGCTGAAATCAACTTCCGCTGGTTCCACCAAGAAGATCTGTCGAACCCGTACGGTGGTGGCGCGCTCTTCGAGCGACGCTTCCCCATGAGCCTCGTTACCGAATCCGTCATGGATACTTCGGTGTCTGATCGTGGTGATTCGTCGGCTTTGAATGTCAGTGCCGATGTTTTGTTTGATTTTGACTCTGACAAGGTGAAGGATTCTGACTCGAAATTAGTCGATGGTATCGCTAATGAGCTTAAGAAGTCAGCGTCGGGTCAGAAAGTGACCGTTGAAGGTCATACGGATGATGAGGGCGATGAGAAATACAACGTGGACCTTTCGAACCGTAGGGCTGAATCAGTGAAGAAGGTTCTGGAGCCTAAGGTGAAAGGTTCGGGGATTACCTTTGAGACGAAAGGTTTTGGGGAGTCGAAGCCGATTCTTCCTAACCGCACTGCTAGTGGTGATGCGATTAAGAAGAACCAGGCGAAGAACCGCAGGGTTTCTTTTAGTTATAAGCCTCAAGGTGACATCGACCCTAATGTGGACACTGGTAAGAAGATCTCAGACTTAGAGAAGATGAAACCGGGTGACTCTACAGACGCCTTGGCCAGTGGAATCGTGCCAACGCCAAAAGACAGTGATGCTCCTGAAATGCAACTGGATATCAAAGAAATTGAGGAGTACGACGAGTTCTTGAAAGTGGCCTTTACTTTGCGAACTGCGTCTGGGCAAGACGTCGAACGAGCATTTACACAAGGTGCGAACATCGAAGACGCGTTGCCCTTTGGGAACAACCCCGTAACGCACTTTCGAGACACTCCCACAACGATCGACATGCAACTGTGGGACAAGTCGAGCAACCTCCTAGCCCACTCGGTAACAGCTGGCCCGTTGGACTGTCTATGCTCACGCTCAGTTCGACCTACCGATAAAGAGAAAGCCCGTGGCGAAGCGGTAGAGATGTATGCGTTCTTCCCTAAGAAAGGCATTACGTCTGACAAGCTCACGCTACGCGTAGGCGATAAATCTCAACTGGAATTCAACCGCAAGGGGCCGTCTGGGCAGTCTGGTGCTCCAAGCGGTGAGCCTTCCCAATCCACCTCCGAACCGACTTCTACCCCGTAAAGCCATGAATGTTTTTAAACGATTCGCTGCTCTTATGACATCACTGCTTCTCGTCTCGGCTTGCGGTTTTGGTGGAGGCGGGAGCCAGCCTGAGGACAGCAACTCTAATCGTGCTGGCGCGTCGACGATTACGTTCGAACCCCCAGACGGCGTGAGTGAGGTGACTGACTATGAACCGACCGATGGTTGGACGAAGTCGTTCACGGACAACCCGTCTGACCCTACGGTTGTTATTCGCGTGAGCGACGATCTTGGCCGTACTGCGGAAGCTGATTCGACACTGGGCGTTATCCAAACTGAAGCGATGTTTGGTGGACCGTATGGTGAAGACTTTTCTTCTGAAAAGGTGTCAAAGCTTGAGGTCAAGAACGCCGATGTTGGGGTAGAAGCCTCCTTTACAACCACGCAGGAGGAAGCGACAGTCAATGGTACGTGGATGTTTGTGTCGAATCGTAAGTCTGAGAAAGTCGCAGGCGTCGAAATTATTGGCACGAGTGTTGCTCCCTCAATGGTTGACGGTATTCGTGATTCTCTCGAATACACGCCCTGACTTTGTGAAACGCGGTAAGGGTGGACTAGGCACAGATTTAACTTTGTTGACATGTGCGGTTTGCGCACTCGTCGCAACTTCGTCGCTATAGTTTGCCTGTATGAAACCCCTCAAAGTCCCCTCTTTGTGTCGTCCCCGCCTGAATGTTCTAGCCACAGTGATCCTTGCCACTGTGGTTCTTTCTGGTTGCATCCCTGGCATAGGGAGAAATGGTGACGGTGGCGGTGGTGGTCAGCAGCCTCCTGCTCCCGAGGTGGTGGAGAGTGATGGTTTTTGGCGCCCAAACACGTTAGGTGAGCCTCTTGCGAAGAAAGTGATTGAGCGCCCTACCGATGATGGTCCAGCGAAAGCACGATTAGAGGTGGTGTCGCTGGACTCTGACGGTAAATCCGCGCGCATGGTTGCGGCGTGGTTGCCACCCGTCGAAGGTAAACACCTGACGACAGAAGAACTTAGAAGCCAACGAGGTAGCTCTCAGCTTGTTCCGTGGACCCGTATTGCCGACTTTGGTGCTAAGCAGTTCATTGAGCCATATCAAGGCACACCCGAATTGGCGGATGAATCATTTAAGCGCCCACCCGAGGTTAAGGATTTACCTGCAACTAATGACATAGGGCGGAATGCTAACTGTGTATGTTCATATGGCCCTGAAGACATCAAAGACACGTCAACTGCGCCCAAGTCACTGCGCTTGTTCTATGCGGATTTCCCTGCACCAGAGGCTGACAATGTTTCAGTTCTTTTTGGTGACAACGCGACGATTCTTGAAGGTATCCCAGTTAGCAAGGGTAAGAAGTTCAGCATTCCTGAGTTAACAGATGTCGTCTTTACAAAGCTCAACCAGGACTCCCTGCCGGATGTCTACGGTTCCGGTGCTGTAGGGCAACGACGGATCCCGATGGATGTGAACACCGAATCTGTGACAGATGCCTCTGTGTCTGACCGAGGTGAGACCTCGGCTTTAAACGTAAGTTCGGATGTGTTGTTTGAGTTCGACTCGGACAAACTCAACAAAGATGCGCAGAAAACGATTGATTCAGTCGCTGAAGAGCTGAAGAAGTCAGCGAAGGGCCAAAAGGTTGTGGTCGAGGGCCACACGGATGACGAAGGTGATGAAGGATATAACCAGGGACTGTCCGAGCGTCGCGCGGAATCCGTAAGGAAGGCAGTTGAGCCTAAGCTTTCTGGGGTCGGGGTTCAGCTTGAAACAAAAGGGTTTGGTGAAACTAAACCAATCGTGCCTAACCGCGATGGTAAGGGAAACCCCATCAAGAAGAATCAGGCAAAGAACCGACGCGTCTCGTTTAGTTACACACCTCAAGGTCAGATTGATGCAAATGTCGACACCGGCAAGAAAATCAAAGATCTTCCTGAGATGAAAACAGCAACATCGACGGGTGGCGTTACCGCCGGAGTTCTTCCTACTCCTAAAGGCGGGGATACTCCGGAGCTGAATTTTGATGTCAAAGCGCTGGAAGAGCAGGGAGACTTTCTGAAACTGACTGTTGCGGTGAGCACAGCATCCGGACAAGACGATAGATCTGCGTTCGACCAGCTGGATTCGAAAGTAGAGACAATGCCATTCGGGCAAAACTTCACGGCAGTGTATCCGTCTACGCCATCGCTGAGTAACCTCGCCCTATGGGATAAGAAAACTAACATGCTAGCGAACACAGTGACTGCAGGGCCGGGTAACTGCTTGTGTTCTCAGACTTTGAGCGCAGCGGATTACGCTGTTGCACGCGGTGAACCGATTGAAATGTATGCGTTCTTTCCCAAAGCAAGCATGGATTCGGACGAACTCATTATTCGCGTGGCAGACACTGCGCAGATCAAAGTGAATCGCGCCCAGTCTTCAGGCACACCTAGCTCTTCGACACCTCGGCCGTCAACTACCGCACAAGGCTAGAAACACGTATGAAAAATCTGGATAAAAAAGCCCGCGAAGTTCACCTCAAAACTCCCGACGGCACTGACTTCACGGTCAAACTCGCTGGGACCGCGCTCCGTCGTCTGCGCGGCTTGTTCTTCAGTGACGCCCCAGCGCTCATGATCGTCCCGTGTAGCTCCGTCCACTCGATCGGGTTCAACCGCCCACTCGAAGTGGCGTATATCGACAAGGACGGTCAGGTGCTGACAGTGAAAGACCTCAAACCGTGGAACATGCACATGCCCGTTCGCAACGCTTATGCTGTGCTCGAAGCCAACCCCGGGCTTTTGGGCCAGTGGGGCATTCGCGAGGGCGTCCGTATTATCCTGTCAGGTGACACATAACCCAATCCCCGCATACCCCGAATTCCCCTCACAGAGTGCCGAACACTATGAAACTGAAACTGCCCTCAACGCGCCACCGGAACCGCAAGGCTAAAGCGCGTGACCCGCGTCGCCTGCGCAAACAGCGCACCATCATGCTGTCGATCCTCACCGGCGTCGCCATTATTGCCACACCTGTAGCCCGCCCCCTGGGATACGCGTTGGCTGACGGCCTGTGTTCCGGTGAGGGCTGTTCGACAAGCGTGGGCTCAATGCCACAGTGTTCAGGCGTGGGGCGTGACAAAGCAATCTCATCGAGCCTCACATCGTTTTCCACCACGGCGCCTGCGAAACACCCCATGCACCTGGCCGGTGTGGTCAACGGGTCAGTCAAAATTTCTACTCCCACAGAACACGGGGGAGTAGACATCTACTCGTTTTCAGACCAAGAACAAGCCAAACGATTCGTATACGACGAATCCACGTCCCTGCCCCGCGCGATCGACGCCGGCGTTGGTCCCACCACTGACGGGACTTACAAAGGCTTCACCAAACTCATGGCCAAGATCGGACTGGTCTCAAAAGAAGCTGCCGAACCGTGGGCAGAAGGCACCAGGTTCACATCCGGCGAAAACTCCGAAGGTATCATCAGCCGAAACGTGCGTGACCAGCACACCACCCAAACGTTAGTAACTGAACTCCCCACAGACGACACCCCGTCGTTGAACCGCTTAGCCGCCACTCTGGGAATCACCGGCGCATTGCGAACGGACGTGCGGAAAGCCCCCGACGGTTCGCCGTATTCACTCACCCTTTCTGGTCCCGCCTCAGAGGCGTGGAACCTGAGCGTCATCAAAGCCTCAGAATTCAAACGAGCCACGGTTGATACCGAGGTGAAAACCGACGGTGACGGTTTTGTCGTCCGGTCCTACACATTGGATCTCAAACAAACCACTAACCGGGAGGCCTATCAAGATCTGGTGGACCAAAAAATCGTTCAAGGCGCAAAAGTCGACACCTTAAAAACCGGTCTGTTCGACAAAGACGTGGCGGAAGGCAAAACCGACCGCAACCCGTACGCAGCCATGCGCGAACGCGCTCGAGACACCGGTGTTGTCACAGAAACTACATTTGCCACCTCGGCGGACCTTGACGTAGAAACCCTTTCTGAAGCGTTCACCAAGCACGCCCTCATGCACGAATCGACGGCCGGCTTGGAAGCCCGCGAAGTCAACGCCGCTGACCTGGCCCTTCCACACGCCCAGTTCGAACCGTTCGTCAGCTGCGAGAAGGAATCCTGATGTTTTACGCAAAAGGATTCTACGCATCCCTGCTCATGAACGCGGCGGTGAGCATTATCGCGTTCGTCGCGGCCGTGATCCTCGGCCCCATGCTGGCGCTCAACCTGGGAACGGGGGTCACACGCCTGCTGTTCGTCGCACTGGTGTTGCTGTTGCGTTTCGCGCTCACCAAAATGACAGCCGAACGCATGTGGGAACTTGACGCGCCACTGCGCCGAATCCTCTTCAACCTGGTGCCCGCCGGCATGCTTGGAGCGGTCGTTCCGCTCATCCCGTTTGCCCTGGTGGCCACGCTGTCCAGTGACTCACTCGCGCTCGTTGAACTACTCATCGACGCCATTTTCGTGGGGGCCGTCATCACGGCCGCCTCCATGATCAGCAAACCCAAGAAAGAGACGGTTGCACCGTGAGCGCGCCTCAAAACGACCTCGGGCATGAAGACCTACCCCAGAACCCCGCCGAGGTGGAACCCACCGACCGTGGTTACCGACTGTTAGAGACGTGGAACCCGCCGAGGTGGGTGCTAGTGACGCTGTTCGCCGCCGGTGGTGTACTGGCCGTTGTCACCCTGGTTGCGTACGGATGGAACCATCCGAGTGCTTATGTTGCAGCCGTGTTTGTTGCGGTTGCGCCGATCCTCACTGCGATTGATTTTGCTGAACGTAGGTTGCCCGACGTGGTGACGCTGCCGGCGGCAGGTGCGAGCGTGGTTGCGCTGGTCGTGGGTGCGTTGGTTTCTGGTGACTGGGGGCCAGCTCTCCGAGGCGGTGCCGGCATGCTCATTCTGTTCGCCGCGTTCTTTGTCATGTTCATCATTGCTGGGGGAGCGTTCGGGTTTGGCGACGTGAAGCTAGGCCTGTCGATGGGAGCGGTGCTGGGAACCTACAGTTGGTTCGCACTACTCTTAGGCCCGTTCATTGGCATGCTCTTAGGCTTTGCGGTGGGAGTCGTGCTTATGATCATGCGCAAGGCAACAATGAAAACCGCGATCGCACTTGGGCCATACCTCATCATTGGGACACTGGTGATCATTGTGCTGGGGGCATTAAGCTGACGAAAGTCAGTTCGTGCGAGGTGTCATCGCAAGATCCCCGCAAGAAGGACCCCTGTTAGAAGGACCTTTGTTAAAAGGAGCGCCGTCAATGTTTGATTCACACTTCTTTCCACCGGGCGGACCTCCGTATGGGTTCTTCTTTGTCATGCTGGCAATACTGGCAGTTGGCTTTCTGGGAATGTTCTTGATCACCCGAATGCGCAAGGGCACAAAGAGAGTGTTCCGCACTGGTGGTCTCCCCGGCCGCATCACCGGGGCAACCGTGACAGCTAAGCATGTTGCCACCTCGGACACCATGGGGAAAGAACCCTACCTTGCACTCCATATTGAGTACTTCGAGGACGGGCGGACGCACTCAATTACACAACCTCCAGCGTACAACCTGACGATGGTAGACAAAGTGCGCATGCAGTTTGTTGATCACGGTCGCTACAATCTGGGCCACAATCCCAAAAACGGTGTAGCGCCTCTCAAGATTTCTGACCCAACGCAAAAGGACCGGGCTGAAAAGACCATCGCGAATGGCGGATCGTATGAGTTCACACTCGAACAGCCCATTCCTATCTCCGTGTTTAAGAACGGCGACCAGATTGATTGGCAAGTGGCGTAGAACGGTCGCGACTAGACCGCTCGCCACACCCCAGTCCACATTAAACTTAACGATTGATCAGTCATTGGTCTCCCTTTAGAGTGCGTACAAGCCCCCAGAAAAGGAGGCGGAAGCACACTCAACGAGGAGTATCATGACCGTTTACGCTCAGCCAGGAACCGATGGAGCGAAAGTCGAGTTCCGCTCTCGCTATGACAACTACATTGGTGGCGAATGGGTCGCCCCCAAATCTGGAAAATACTTCGAAAACGTCACTCCCGTCACCGGAAAAGTCTTTTGCGAAGCCGCCCAATCAAACGCCGACGACGTTGAGCTCGCCCTCGACGCAGCTCACAAAGCAGCGCCCGCGTGGGGCAAAACCAGCCCGGCAGAACGCGCGGCAATCTTGCATGCAATGGCCGACCGCATCGACGAGAACCTCGAAAAGATCGCCGTTGCTGAAACCTGGGACAACGGCAAGCCAATCCGCGAAACCCTCGCCGCCGACATCCCTCTGGCCGCTGACCACCTGCGTTACTTCGCCTCGGCGATCCGCACGCAAGAAGGCCACCTATCCCAGCTCGACGAAGACACCGTCGCCTACCACTTCCACGAACCCTTGGGCGTTGTAGGCCAGATCATCCCGTGGAACTTCCCGATCCTCATGGCCATCTGGAAACTCGCCCCAGCGTTGGCCGCCGGCAACGCAGTTGTGCTCAAGCCGGCTGAGCAGACCCCGGCCTCCATCATGGTTCTCATGGAAATCGTGGGCGACCTTCTGCCACCCGGCGTGGTCAACGTGGTCAACGGTTTCGGCGTCGAATGCGGTAAGCCGCTGGCCTCCAACCCGCGCATCGCCAAGGTAGCCTTCACCGGCGAAACCACCACTGGGCGCCTTATCATGCAGTACGCCTCGCAAAACCTCATCCCTATCACTCTGGAGCTGGGTGGCAAGAGCCCCAACATCTTCTTCGAAGACGTGGCCCAGCACAAAGACGACTTCTACAACAAGGCGGTGGAAGGTCTTGCCATGTTCGGGCTCAACCAGGGTGAAGTGTGTACGTGCCCTTCGCGCGCCCTGGTGCAGGAAAGCATTTTCGACGAATTCGTCGAAGCAGGTATCGAGCGCGTCAAGAAGTTCGTGCAAGGCAACCCGCTGGATACGAACACCATGGTAGGTGCGCAGGCGTCCAACGATCAGCTGGAAAAGATCCTGTCGTATCTGGCTATTGGTAAGGAAGAAGGGGCCGAGGTGCTAGTCGGTGGCGAGCAAGCTCACCTTGACGGCGATCTGGCCGGTGGGTTCTACGTTCAGCCCACCGTGTTCCGCGGGACTAACACCATGCGCATCTTCCAAGAGGAAATCTTTGGTCCTGTGCTCGCGCTCACCTCGTTTAAGGACTACGCCCAGGCGATGTCGATTGCTAATGACACGCTGTACGGGCTCGGGGCCGGTGTGTGGAGCCGTGACACGAACACTGCCTACCGAGCTGGTCGCGAAATCCAAGCTGGGCGTGTGTGGGTGAACAACTATCACACGTATCCGGCGCACGCCGCGTTCGGCGGGTACAAGAACTCAGGTATTGGCCGTGAGAACCACCTCATGATGCTCAGCCACTACCAGCAGACCAAGAACATGCTGGTGAGCTACTCCGAACAGCCAACTGGCCTGTTCTAATGAGCAACGAGAACGCGGGGGTGCCGGCATTAGAGGCGCCGGCGCCCCCGGGCGAAAGTCACTCCAGGGTGGCTCTCACCCAGGAAGCTGTGGACCTGTTGGTCGAACTGGTGGGCGTTCACGGGCCACTGATGTTTCACCAGTCAGGTGGATGCTGTGACGGTTCGGCGCCCATGTGCTATCCGGCGGGGGAATTCATTACTGGAGACAGTGATGTGCTGCTAGGTGTTTTCACCTTGCCTGGTGTTGCGGATTCTGTGGCGCAATGCGAATTCTGGATGTCTAAAGCACAGTTCGAGTACTGGAAGCACACTCACATCACCGTGGACGTGGTGACAGGACGCGGTTCTGGTTTTTCAGTTGAGTCGCCTACTGGAAAGCGCTTCCTCATTCGTTCCAGACTCATGGAGTCGTAGGTATCTCAGGTGTGATGTAGAACAAGTGGGCTTGCAGATTGATGGTACTTCAGATTTCGTATTACCGCAGGTGGGGAGCTTAACGGACGTTTAGACGTAACGGCGAGTTTTCTGTGTGTTAACTTTTGTATGGTCTACTCAGTTTTGGCCATTTAAACGGCACATACCCCCTCAGGAGAATACTCGTGCGGATGTTACGCAGTCCGCGAGTGCCCGGCGCAATCCCCACAGTAGCGGCCGCGGTACTTGCACTAGTCATCATGCCTGGACACTTTGTCGAGGCGGCGCCCACGATCGTTTCTAACGAACGGTCGGACGCGCAACCGGCGGCCAGTGCAAAGGACCGCAAGCTCCTCGACCGGCCCTCATTGAGGGTCGGCGAGGACGGCCTTACTATCGATGACCCGCGTGGCCAGGACAAGGTCTTGCCCACAAATGACGTCATTATTGGCGCTGAGGATGGGACGTTTAACTCCGTTATTCGCCCCCACGACCTCACACCCCAGGACCAGCCAGTGAGCGTGTCCGTCACAGGCGCCAAAGTCGTGAAGCCTAACGGTGAGAAGAAAGCCGGTGCGCGCGTGGACATCACGTCGAGCGCAACCGAGCGTAAGGTGTCTACCTACTCGTCTATCAGCGCAAGCAACTCCCGCGCCTTCGACGTCGACCATGAATACCCACTCTCGTGGGAACTCACCCCTGTAGAAGATTTCAGGGAAACGCCTGAAACCAAGCCAACTCCAACGACCTCGGCCACACCCGAACACACCCCCACCCAGAGTGCGCAACCCAGCGCGAACGCGTCCGCAGCCCCCTCACAGAACGCCACGCCTGGCGGAACAATCGCCGCCAACGAGGCGACGGCAACGCCGACCCAGACCCCGACCGGCCCGGCTGGCAACGACCCAACGCCAAGCGAAACCCCGACACCGGGTGACCAGACAACACCGAGTGATACGGAGACACCCGGAACGGAACCTACCCCTGAAGTGCCAGATTCAGAGGAACCGGACGTTTCCGTGTTCTGCGTCGCTGTGACGGTTTCCCACGTGCGTGAAACGTTCCAGTTGGGCAACTCGTTCCCCGCGACTGTCCCCACACTCACCCAGAAAACCAACAACTTGACCGTTGTGGTTGGGAAAGATTGGAAGAAGGCAGCCCAGGACATCACTGTGGACTGCGACGCCAAGAATAAGCCATCGGTAAACTTCAACGACGCAGACATGGTGGAACTTGATCCACCAAATGCAAGTGACCCCACTACCAACGAGCCGTACTACAAGGTCGAAAAGGACACGAGCGACCTGGGATTCACCTTTGGCGGAGCTGCACCTATGCAACAGTTCCAGTTCAACCTCATCGACGCGCCTGAAGGTGCAACGGCTCACTACCGCAACGGTACGGTCAACCCCCACACCAAAAAGCCCGTCAAAGACGAGCCCAAGCCAGGCGATAAGCCCGGTAGCAAGCCCACTGAACCCAAAGAATGGGCTGGATCGCTCGAACTGCGACGCAACACGGTCAGCAAGGTACGCCACCGCGCCAACGCCTCGCGCGACCTATTCGCCACCTGGAAGTTCAGCAAGCCAGGGGTGTACTGCGTGGGGTACGGAACCCGCGGCATCACTCAGGAAGGCGCTCCAGACGAGTGGACGGACTTCCATGACATCCTCAAGTTCGTAGTAGGCGGAGCTGACCCAGCGACGGTCAACTGTAAGCAGTCCGCACTGTTTAATAACTCGGGACTTCGATTCCCCATCACAGCACCGTTCGTGAAGGAAGAGAAGCCCACGCCTAAGGCAACGGGAACTCCAACGACCTCGGCGACTCCAACTGCGACATCCACGCCAACCAAGGCGAAAGAAACGCCAGAACCAACGGAGTCCGCAACGGTCGAGTCTGGAGACGAAGCAACAGACGAAGCGACGGATGGAGCCACGGACGGCGCAACCGATGGCGCCACAAACGGGGCCTCGGCAACACCCACAGCGGACCCCAACGTCAAGATCGTGCGCGCGCCATCCGGCGTGAAAATGTGCCCGGCTGATATCAAGGGCCAGCAGCAGCTCCGCTCTGGAAACTTCATCTTCCATGTTGCAGATGACATCAAGGTGAGCAACCGCAAGGGTAACCGGTCGGTCCCAGCTGATTCGACCTCGGTGGTCTCCCAATCCGCAACCCGTACTGCGCAGGCCGGAATTGCCGACTTCGTGGACCCGCAGGGAACCTACTGGGCATCCGGTGGTGCTGGTGCCAGCGCCCCGTCCTTCGAGTGGAACACCTCGGCAAGTAAGGACGAAGTCGAAATCAGCATGCACCAGATCAGTGGCCCTGGTGACGCGATTGTGTTCGGACCCGAAAGTGACGGCCCTGGGCTCAGTGACGGCGACACCGGCAAACTCGCCCCACGCGAAAGCGGTGCGCTCACGTTTGGTTTCAACAAGGTGGGCGAATACGAACTTGAACTCAAGGTGGGCTCAAAGGGATACAAAATGAAGTTCGCCGTGGGTGACACGGTAGACACTGCCCGGTCGCTGGTCACCTCAAACATCTTGAGCTCGTGCGCCGGAAGTGCTGTGCAGCAGAACCTGCTCCAGCCATCCGACGATGAACCTGAACAGACCGAGGCAAAGCCTCACGAGAAGAACATTGACCAGGTGAAAGGGCAACTGGGCGACGAGTGGTGGACCATTTCCATCGCAGGAATCGTTCTTGCCGCCATTCTGATTGGCTTCATCGTCATGGTCGTACTGAACAGCAGGAGGTACTGATGGGCACCGGCTCGAAAGTGTTCGTTGCGTTAGCGGGACTCCTGGCTCTGGGCCTCCTGGTGGGATCCGGTGTTGTGATCACCAAGCTGTCCCTCCAGCCCGAGAGCAGTCAGGCTGCGTCACCGCAAGCCCCAGACCCTGCGCCTGTGCCATCGGCAGATTCGCTGGGCGAATCGGGTGATGACCCAACTTCGACACCAACAGCGGACCCCGCTGCTGTTGCTAAAGCAAACCTGTCGCTGGACTGGCTCGACGAAACATCGAAGAAAACCAACATCCCGCGTCGCGTTCTGCAGGCCTATGTTGGGGCCACGCTGTGGGGCGCCCGCGAACACCCGTCGTGCAACCTCAATTGGAACACGCTGGCCGCGATCGGTGCGGTTGAGTCAAACCACGGTCGCTTGGGCGGAGCCAAGATTAAAGATGACGGCAACGCTGACAAGGACATTCTGGGTCCCCAGCTGAACGGTCAGGGATTCAAGCGGATCGAGGACACGGACAACGGGAGTCTCGACGGCGACACCGAATTCGACCGCGCCGTTGGTCCCATGCAGTTCTTGCCACAGACATGGCGAAGCATGGCCAAGGATGGGAACGGTGACAAGCGCGCCGACCCCAACAACATCGACGACGCTACCGTGACCGCAGTGGCATATCTGTGCAAGTCAGGGAACGTGGGATCGTCGGTCGGTTGGGATAAGGCGATTCGCTCATACAACGACTCAGACGACTACGTGCAAAAAGTGTTCAACACCGCGAACAACATTGCGCGTGTGGCAGCACCCGCCCCGGCGCCTGCGCCAGCGACTGTGCCCGCAAACAACGGGCAACGACGCTAACCCAACCGGGGCGCCCTGGCCAATCCCGGGGCGCCACCGAGCGCTACCTACCCTCAATGAGTTGTGCGCCCTCGGCGCGCAACTCAACCTTGCGGATCTTTCCGGACACCGTCATGGGGAAGTCTGTCCGCACTTCCACATACCGCGGAATCTTGTAGTGTGCGAGCTTGCCTTGAGCGAAAGCCTTGACGTCCTCGGCGGTCAGAGTGCCATTGGGGTCTCGCAAGATCACCCATGCAAGAAGCTCCTCGCCATACGTGGAGTCAGGCACACCCACCACCTGCACATCGCGGATCGCCGGGTGCGTGTACAGGAACTCTTCGATCTCACGCGGGTAAATGTTTTCGCCACCGCGAATCACCATGTCTTTGATGCGACCGGAAATGTCCAGGTAGCCGTCCTCGTCCATGATCGCCAAGTCGCCCGTATGCATCCACCCAGCGTCGTCGATCGCTTCAGCGGTCTTGTCTGGCTCGTTCCAATACCCGCGCATCACGGAGTACCCGCGCGTACACAGCTCGCCTTTCTGCCCGCGTGGCAACGGCAGCCCGGTGACAGGGTCAGCGACTTTCACCTCGACGTGTGGCATCACCCGGCCAACGGTCTGCGTGCGACGCTCAATCGAATCGTCTGCACGCGTCATGGTGGACACAGGGGAAGTTTCGGTCATTCCGTAACAGATTGCCACCTCGGCCATATTCATCCGATCAATGACCTTGTTCATGACCTCCACCGGGCACGTGGAGCCGGCCATCACGCCCGTGCGCAGAGTGCCGAGGTCGTACTGGCCAAAGTCTTCTAACTCCAGTTCGGCGATGAACATGGTGGGCACGCCGTACAGCGAGGTGGCCTTGTGGGCGGTGACGGCCGCCAGGGTCTTCTGCGGGTTGAACCCGGGGTTGGGGATGATGGCGCTGGAGCCGTGCGAGTAGGCGGCGAGGATCCCGATCACCATGCCAAAGCAGTGGAAGAACGGCACGGGGAGGCACACGCGGTCGGCCGGCGTGTAGCTGAGTAGTTCGCCAATGAAGTACCCGTTGTTGAGCAGGTTGTGGTGGGTCAGGGTCACGCCTTTGGGGAATCCGGTGGTTCCCGAGGTGTACTGCAGGTTGACGGGGTCATCGGCGTTGAGTTCGTGGGAGATCGCTTCGAGGCGCTGGGCCATTTTGGCGCCCGAGGTCTGCGCGAGTTCATTGCCTCGCGTCAGCAGGGTGGAAAGGAGTTCTGTGGGGTTGAGGGTGTGTTCGGTGTGGGTGTGTGGGGTGGGTTCCGAAGTGGCTTCCGGGTTGTGGTTGGGGTTTGGCGTGTCGATGTAGACGAGTTGGAGGCTGGGCACCTGGGTGTTGACTTCCCGGGCAATGGCCACGAAGTCGGAGTGTGGGGGTGCCGAGATTTGGCTGATGAGCATGGTCATGCCGGACTGTTTGACCACGTATTCAAGTTCGTGGGCACGGTATGCCGGGTTGATGTTGACCAGAATTGCGCCCAGTTTGGCGCATGCGTACATGACGATGACCCATTCGGGGAGGTTCTGGGCCCAGATTCCTACGCGGTCGCCCTTCTTGATGCCACGCTCGATCAACCCGTATGCCAAGAAGTTGGCTTGCTCGTTGAGCTGCTCGTATGTGTATGTGCGACCAGTGGGGTGGTCGATCAGGGCAATGGCCTGTGGGTTTGAGGCGACCAGTTTTTGGAAGTGCCCGTCGATCGTGTCACCCAAGAGGGGTGCTGATGAAGGTCCGGAGGAGTAGGAGAGTTGGGCCGACGTCATTGGCGCTCCTTTGCGTGCAACGCGTGAGTGTTGTTTCAGTTAGTCACTGTTTACTGACCTGTTTGTAATATAAGTCACACGCTGAGGTGATGCAATAGTGTGTCGCAGTGAGAAACGCCCATGGACGCGCGAAACGATGCGCGAAGTGCCGGGGGAGTGCGGGGCGGAGTCTTGTGGGCCTATTGTTTGCGCGAAACATCGGGCAGTTTGGCCCCGGTAAAGACGCCCACCAACCCCATGATCGCGAGGAAACCTAGCGCATAGAACACGTGGATTGTGGCCAATGCAGAGCTGATTCCACCCACAATCAGCAGCATGAATCCCATTGCTGAGTTGGACACCGCCACGTAAGTTGTGCGCATGTCGCCCTCAGCCATATCCACTACATATGTTTTACGTCCCACACGGACGCCTGTGTGCATGAGGGTGATGAGGAAATACGCCACCACGAACCCCACGCTGATGAGCGTGTGCTGACCCGTCAGAGCAGGGATAGATGCGATGAGGATCGTGGCCACAATGATGGCGGAAGCGACTGCCGCGCCTATGTTCATGAGCCGTTTGCTTGATGTGTCGGCAAATCGGCCGAAAATCCGGCCACCCAGGAGCGAAGCCAACCCGGATGCAATCACGAATCCGCCCAGGCCAGTGAGGCCGGATGCGCCCGACTGCACCGAAAGCATGACGACGAACGGTGGACTTAACGACGACACCAGGAGCAGCGAGCGCACCGTGACGAAATGACGGAACAGCCGGTCGGTTCGCAATAAGTCGATGGTCTCTTTGAACCAGTTTGGTTTGTCGGCGCTCTGTGCTGACTTTGCGGAAGCGGGCTTTGATGACTTTGCATCGCTTGGCTCGTCAATGGTGATGTACACGGCGGCTACGGCCACCCACAGTACGGCCCCTAAGCCCAGAATCCAGGCGAGCGTCTGCGGTGTGAGGTCGTCGCCACCCCATACGCGAATTGCAAGGCCCAAAGTGATTGCCACGAACCCGGCGACAGTGGTGGCAAGGCCATTGATCTGGCCGCGCTCACCTTTGGGGATCGTGCGACCTTGAACGTCCTTAGATGCGATCGAGCACAAGCACCGGCCACCGGCAAAAACGGCCAGTGCGGCAATGATGGTGAGCCCGGCTGCAAGCCCAGATGCGAAAACGGTAACACCCGTCATCACCACCACCGAGGCAGCCTGCGTGAGCGCTCCGGCAATGAACACGTGTTTGCGGTAGCGCGCCTTCACCACCAGGGGAGTGAGTGCTGCTTGC
>ERZ1031273.382-NODE-382-length-16583-cov-8.064981_pt1 | contig 16583 bp, 12 predicted proteins | sample MGYA00516575_ERZ1031273 | MGnify/ENA primary metagenome ERZ1031273 (study PRJEB33718, sample SAMN03159816) | human skin metagenome | collected 2014-02-25 | study: EMG produced TPA metagenomics assembly of the PRJNA266117 data set (Human skin bacterial metagenome... | reverse complement strand
GAATTGAGAATCCCCACGTGGATATTCTGTTTTATAGTCTCAGTTGATTAGAATATGCCCCTAGCTCTCCTCCTGTTCCTCAAAAGTAGGCATTGATCCCCTACAAGTCGCTACACAAGTCGGTGCAGGCGCATCTTAATCCGATGAGCTCCGTGATGCAGAAGACGCCAGAGACGCTGGTGGAGCGGTATGGTCGTGAGACGATCGATCAATTGCGCTAGCGGCTCTGCATCTAGCTGCTCGAAAAAGAGCTGTCGCTTCGGAGGCTCTGCCACCGTGTGCTCGATAGCGGGATTGCCCGCTAAGGCACTCGCATAGTTGGTCTCCTGATAGCGACAAGGTAGCCCCTCGAGCAGACTCCGTCCTCGCTCGCTATGGATCATTACGACACTAGTCCCTTTGTCCTCGTCTAGCGCACGATCTAGATCGGGGCAGGTGCGCTCCACCCCCCAATAGTCGCCCAGCGTCAGGTCGCTATGACTGCGTCCCCCTTTGGCCATGCAGGCGTAGCAACTAGGACGCAAGTAGAGGTCATGCAGGAAGCCTCGCATATAGATATTGTCTCCGTAAAACTGTCGCACGCCGCCCCCACCAGAGTGAGTAGCCATCTGTGCCACAAAGTTATAACGTCGCCAGCCCGACAGCGACTTGTCCCGAAAGGAGACCCCCTTGATCTCTCCCTGCTCCGCCCGAAGTGTCGCCAGGTACCTTTGCCACACCATCGGTGAGGGCACACCATGACAGACCACATCGACCGCCGTCAAGTTGTCATAGGCACGCCCGAGGTAGTTGACCAAGCCTTTGATCTGACAGGGAGTTCCTGTGAAGAGGACGGACCGTCCCTCTTTGAGAAACTGCTCCGCCTGCTGATAGCTATCTCCTATACGACTCTGCAGATACTTACTACCTCTGAAGGGTGCCAGCCCCTCTATCGTCTCCGTATAGTCGTGACAGACGCTCCACGTATCATCAAATCGAGCTCCAAAGACCACGCCCCCTCGTCGTAGCGTATCCTCAGCAAGTAGCGTAAAGAGTCCTCCCGACGAACTCGCCCTACGGAGCTCCTCATCGGTGGCACACGCTGCGTAAACCGCCTGCGGCTTGCGCGGTTCGTCTAGCTTCATAAAGGGACAGACCCGCTCACACTTATGGCACTCGATGCAACGATCGGTGTCAACGATCGGATAGTCAAAGCCCTCCTCGTCACGCTCCAGTCGTATACACCCCTTGGGGCAGATCTGTCGGCACGCTTCGCAGCCACAGCATCGCTGCTTCTCCTCTATCTGTATCATCGCATCTACGTCTCTAGTGTGGTGCAAAGTTAACCATTCGCTTAGTAACGACCGCACAGATGATATTTGCGAAGTAAGGCGGTGCATAAAAAGTGACCGCTTATAGTTTTTTGCTATCTTTGGGGCAAAGGGAGTCTCGTTAGTGACGATCTGCGTCCTAAGACTTCTCACATAACACACTTAACACCCTACAGCTATGAAAAAGATTCTTTCGACTCTAGCTATTGTAGCACTCCTCCTAGGACTTAGTGCCTGCCAGTCAGACAGTCCTACACAAGAACCCACTCCGACACCTGAGCCCCAGCAACCCGACAGTGCCTACATCTTGCCCTTCCTCAGATGGTGGGACGGTGGTGACGGGATCAAGGCCTTCGAATCTGCTCGTGGTAGCAAGCAGGAGTCTTACGATCCCTCTTTCGACCTCTACGTCTATAGCACGGGCAACGAGCTACAACCCACCATCTCATACATCGTCGGTATGTACGCACAGGTGGATATGTCCTCGAAGGTGCTGACCAGCCCTAGCTTCTACGCCTTTATGAAGAAGAATGGTTTTGAGCCTGTAGGTGAGCCTCAAAACTCAATGCAGTACTTTACTTCCAGTAAGTACAAGCAAACGACCGTCTACTCCGTAGTGGAGCCTATAGACCTAGGCGAGGGAAACACGATGCCTACAGCTCTAGTCTTTGCAATGAAAGCTCCTGAGCTGAGCAGCGTCCCCTACCCCATGCTGAACTGGCAAGCCGCTCCAGATGATATCAAAGCCTTTGAGACTCAAGCAGGCTTTACCGGCCCCAAAGAGTCTACCGTAAGCAATGGTGCGATCCAGCGCCTCCAATACTTCAAGAAGACGGAGACAGATGAGTTTACCGAGCTATTCATCCACCTGTATGACCTTAGGGATGGGAAGCTCATCCAGGCTACATCTATCGCAATCCCTAACGACTACATCTACCAAATAAGCGGAGACGCTATCAATCCTTACCAATACTTCATCGACATGGTCAAGAAGGATGGATACACCTCTCGCAAGGGAGAAAATGGTCGCCAGGTATATGACAATCAAGCGAAGGGAAACAAGTTCACCTTTGAGACTTGGAGCAATATCAAGGTCAACGGATTTACCATGAAGGGAGCAGGCATGGCTTTCGTACCCTTCGATGGCCCCGATGAGATTGACTACTAAACTATAGACCGTACAGGCTACGGTTCGCACTCAAAGAAAGAGAGACTGTTACGATTGCGACAGTCTCTCTTTTTGTTAGTCCTATTTGAACAAGATTCTGTACCTTTGTGGACATATCTTATACGAAAGCTCCAATGAAGAAACCCTTTAAGGAATACCAGTCTGCTGACTTTGCACAGATCAATCAGGAGATGCTCGCTCTATGGGAGAAGGAGCAGCTCTTCCACCGCTCGCTACAACAGCGTGAGGATGCTCCGCTATTTACCTTCTACGAGGGGCCTCCCTCTGCCAATGGTATGCCTGGCATACACCACGTCATAGCACGCTCTATCAAGGATATCATCTGTCGCTACAAGACAATGCACGGATACCGTGTAGATCGTCGCGCTGGTTGGGATACGCACGGGCTGCCTGTGGAGCTGGGTGTCGAGAAGAAGCTAGGCATCACGAAGGATGCGATCGGGAAGACGATCTCTGTCGCTGAGTACAACCAGACTTGTCGCAAGGAGGTGATGAAGTACACCGCCGAGTGGGAGTCGCTGACGAACAAGATGGGTTACTGGGTCGATATGGAGCATCCCTACGTAACCTACAAGAATAAGTACATCGAGACGCTCTGGTATCTCCTCAAGGAGCTATACAAGAAGGGGCTACTATACAAAGGTCTATCCATACAGCCTTACAGTCCAGCAGCCGGTACAGGACTAAGCTCGCACGAGCTGAACCAACCGGGTTGCTATCGTGATGTCAAGGACACGGTCTGCACTGCACAGTTTCGCATCATCGATGCTCCCGAGTCTCTCCGCGGACGTGGCGAGAGCTTCTTCCTAGCTTGGACTACCACCCCGTGGACGCTTCCATCGAATACAGCGCTCTGCGTGGGTCCCTCGATCGAGTATTGTGCCGTAGAGACGTTTAACCCCTACAGTGCTATGCCGATCACGGTGGTACTTGCCACGACGCTTCTAAACAGCTACTTCGATGCTGAGAGCGAGGTGAGCGAGCTCCCTGAGACGTGGGACAAGGAGACCTACAAGAAAGCTCCCTGGCACCGCATCTCAACTTGCAAGGGTAGCGACCTCGTCGGTATCCACTACGAGCAGCTCATACCGTGGGTCAATCCTGGTGAGGGCGCTTTCCGTGTCATCCCCGGAGACTATGTTAGCACCGAGGATGGTACCGGTATCGTACACATTGCACCGACATTCGGTGCCGACGATGAGCGTGTCGCTAAGGCGGCTGGCATACCTCCTCTTCTGATGATCGACAATAAGGGGCAGCAGCGCCCGATGGTCGACCTGAAGGGACGCTTTTACAAGATCGAGGCTCTCGATCATCAGTTTCTCAAGGAGTCAGTCAATGTACCGCTCTACGACACTTACGCAGGACGCTATGTCAAGAAGGATTACGACCCCAACGACACTCCTGACAAGGAGACGCTAGACGTAGAGATCTGCGTTATGCTCAAGCATGAGAACCGCGTCTTCCGGGTTGAGAAGCATACCCACAACTATCCCCACTGCTGGCGCACAGACAAGCCGATACTCTACTACCCGCTAGACAGCTGGTTCATCCGCTCCACCGCTTGCCGTGAGGAGATGATGCGTCTCAATGACACGATCGACTGGCATCCCGCCGCAATCGGTGTAGGACGCTTCGGCAAGTGGCTGGAGAACCTCCAGGACTGGAACCTCTCCCGTAGCCGCTACTGGGGCACTCCCCTACCTATCTGGCGCACCGAGGATGGCGATGAGGAGATCTGCATCGGATCGGTCGAGGAGCTATACAAAGAGTGCGAGCGCGCTGTACAGGCTGGCGTCATGTCGGCCAATCCGCTCGCAGGCTTTACCCCTGGCAACTACAGCGAGGAGAACTACGATAAGATCGACCTGCACCGTCCCTATGTCGATGAGATCACGCTTGTGGCTCAGGACGGCAAGCGTCCGATGCATCGTGAGAGCGACCTAATCGATGTATGGTTTGACTCGGGTGCTATGCCTTTTGCGCAGGTGCACTATCCCTTCGAGCATCGTGAGGAGGTCGAGAGTGGCAAGGTCTTTCCCGCCGACTTCATCGCTGAGGGCGTAGACCAGACTCGCGGTTGGTTCTTCACGCTCCACGCTATCGCCACGATGACCCAGGGGAGCATAGCCTTTAGAAATGTCCTCGTCAACGGACTCGTCCTCGACAAGGATGGCAACAAGATGAGCAAGCGTCTAGGCAATGCAGTCGATCCCTTTGGTATCATTCAGCAGTACGGCTCAGATCCGCTACGCTGGTACATGATCACGAATGCTAATCCGTGGGAAAACATACGCTTCGACCCGAAGGGGGTTGAAGAGGTAAGCCGCAAATACTTCGGCACGCTCTACAACACCTACCAGTTCTTCGCACTCTATGGCAACTTGGACGGCTTCGATCCTTCCGTAGCCCAGATCCCCTATGCGGATCGTCCTGAGATCGACCGCTGGATCCTCTCACGTCTCAACTCGCTCATCAAGGAGGTAGACGGCAAGCTAGCAAGTTACGACCCAACACCAGCAGGACGTGCCATCGAGAACTTTGTCACAGAGCACCTGAGCAACTGGTATGTGCGTCTCTCGCGCAAGCGCTTCTGGGCAGGCTCTATGACCGATGACAAGCTGAGTGCCTATCAGACGCTCTACCAGTGTCTATCAGTAGTAGCTCAACTGATGGCGCCGATTGCACCTTTCTACGCAGATAGACTCTATCGTGATCTGCACGATGAGGCTGCATCGGTACACCTCTCCGACTACCCCGTAGCAGACGAGGCTCAGATAGACCTAGACCTAGAGCGCAGCATGGAGCTGGCTCAGATCTACTCGACGCTAGTCCTCTCACTACGTCGCAAGGTCAATATTAAAGTGCGTCAGCCGCTCAGTGCGATCATGCTACCAGTCAATAACCCCGCTGACAAGACCCACATGGAGCAGGTACACGATCTATTGCTCAGCGAGGTCAATGTGAAGGAGATCCGCTTTGTCGACCCCTCCGACTCCATCTGGGTACGCACGGTCAAGCCAGACTTCAAGGCTCTAGGGCCTAAGGTGGGCAAGAATATGAAAGCTCTTGCAGCTCAAATCAATGCACTCACACCAGAGCAGATCAATGAGCTAGAGCAGACAGAGCAGCTCACCCTAACGGTCGGTGATCAGCCTATTGTGGTCGATCTCAAGGATGTACAGATCATTGCTCAGGATATACCTGGCTGGACGGTCGCCAATGAGGGTCGTCATACGGTCGCTCTAGACATCACGCTCACGCCCGAACTCGTTGCCGAGGGTACAGCTCGTGAGTTTGTCAACCGCATACAGAACCTCCGCAAGCAATCTGGCTATGAGGTCAACGATCACATTGAGCTCCTCGTGATGGCTCCCGAGGATGTCGTACAGGCACTACGCACCCATCAGGAGTATATTCAGACGCAAGTACAGGCCGACACGATCGACTACTCAGAGGTCCTCAGCGATGCCGAGGAGATCGATCTAGATGGTGCCTTGATAGCGGTACAAATCAGCAAAGTATAAACACAATTTACAGCGTCTGTAGACGATAGGGCTTTATCATCAAAGAGACTTCATCTATAGTGCGCTAATAGATTCACAAATAGTATGGAAGATAGCAGCAAGAAACGATACAATCCCGAGGAGCTCGAAGAGTTTCGTATACTTATTGAGAAGAAGATCGCTCAGGCTCGTGAGGATCTCAACATGCTCCGAGCTGAAAACGCCAACGACATCAGCGATACGACGCCTACCTACAAGGATCTAGATGAGGGCGCCATCACTCAGGCTCGTCTTGAGAACGATGCGCAGGCACAGCGCCTGCAGGACTTCATCGAGAAGCTCGAGGCAGCTCTCCTACGTATCCAAAACGGCACTTATGGCATCTGCTCCGTCACGGGCAAGCTCATTCCCAAGGAGCGTCTTCGTGCCGTACCTCATACGACCAAGAGCATCGAGGCCAAGCTAAATCGCGATAAGCATAAGTAAGTCATTCGCTTTCCCTTATGACTCGCACTAGCCAGCGCCACTGGATTGTCGCAGGGCTTATTCTCCTGCTCATCGTCATAGATCAGGTTGTCAAGATCTGGATCAAGACACACATGTACGTCGGTCAGGAGTACCACATCTTCGACTGGTTTCGCATCTACTTTGTAGAGAACCGTGGCATGGCATACGGCGTGGAACTAGGCAGCAAGCTCCTCCTGACCGCCTTTCGCATCATAGCCATGACCGGATTGGCTATATGGCTCACACGCTTCGTCAGGCAGTGTCGACACTACTCGCTGGGCTTCTGCTGCATCATCGGACTGGTGCTGGCGGGAGGCATTGGCAATCTCATTGACTCTATCCTCTATGGACAGCTTTTCACCTCCTCCATCGGACAGGTGGCGCAGTTTGTTCCTACGACAGCTGGAGCTGTGGGGTATGCCCCGTGGTTTGAGGGGCATGTGGTTGACATGCTCTACTTTCCCCTCTTCACAACAGTACTGCCTGAGTGGTTTCCGATAGGTGGTGGATCGGCGTATACCTTTTTCAGTCCTATCTTCAACATCGCCGATAGCTGCATCACCGTAGGCGTGCTGGCTCTGCTCATTTGCTATCCACGCACCACGACACGAGCTCTCGATCGTCTCTGGCTCTACCTTCGAGGCAAGCATCGTCCTACGAGTCAGCGAGCTAAGTAAGCGATCTTACTAGTTATGCGTGCTTACAGCGTCAAGGTCTTCTGGCTCAAGTTTGGGCTACTAAGCTTGCTGCTACTCCTACTCGGGAGTGGCTGCAAGAAGCGTTCGTGGCAACGCATACCAAATGATAAGCTCGAGAAGCTACTCACGGAGCTATACACAGCTCGTGGCGTAGGTCAGACGCTCTACCTCACCTCTGACCAGCAAGACTCGATCTACGCTTCCATACTCAAGTCTCACGGCGTATCTCAAGAGGATCTAGACAGCACAATCTACTATCTCTCTGCCTCGAAAGCAAGGCTACTTCAGAAGGTCATTGCTCAGTCCTCTGCCAGCATACAGCGTGAGGTCGAAATACTAGAGCGTACGGCTGGATTCTTTCAGATTGGACTGGAGGGTGACGGGGGTAACTTCTACTCACCACTACCTGACACGCTCTCTTGCCGTGTCACACCACTCTCCACCTATCCTATCCGCATTAATAAGGAGCAAAGCAGCTATCTCTGGAAGGTGGCTCTCGCTGATATTCCCAACCTCCCAGACACCATACATCAGATAGAGATACAGGGACTCGTCAGTGGTACGCGACTACCTGAGCAAGGTCAGATGCCCTACATAGCACTCTCCAAGCAGCTTGATGCTACGCCTCCTCCCTTAGCCATGGAGAGTGTATCGACGCAACTACCCATCGGAGGAGCCTTCGTACTCACCCTAGGGACATCTACCCCAGAGCGAACTGCGGAGCCCAAGAAGGACCCAGAGCCAACAAGCTCAACTGATAGCCTATCAAAGGCCCTAGATAGCATTGCAAATGGTCTGATGGATAGTATGTCAGATAGTATGTCGAATAGCCTCCCCGCGAGTCGACCACTCAAAGAGCCTGTACGCACGCCCCCACACTTCTCTGTAGGGGATACCATCTCGATCTCTATCTACAGCTTACCGTCAGACTACCTGGGTGCGCAGTCGCTACACTTTAGGCTACAGGAGCTACGTATCATCGCTCGCTAGGATCTTACTCATAGGCCCTATGTAGCAAGCACAAGCATCACACCGATGGCACGACAGATCATCTTACACCCTGGCGATCGAATTGCACTCCGACAGCTGCGCTATCGTGATGAGCTCCTGCACTCCGTACTACTCACCTACCACGACCATGGGCGAGGCGTCGAGCTAACGCCTTGGTATCACGACGAACCACCACACACGCTCTACTACTCAGGCTCGTGGCGCCTCATCGAAGACGATAATGCCGACCACCACTACCTACTACGCCACGAGTAGCAATCTGTACGGACGCACGGCTCTAACCTCTAACCTCTAACTTTTAATCCCTAACCTCTAATTTCGTACCTTTGTAGGGTATTAAGTATTAGCATAGATTGCTCTATAGATTATGATGACAGCACACGATATACGACAAGCCTTTCTCGACTTCTTTGAAGAGCACGGGCACCGCATAGTACCCTCGGCACCGATGGTGATCAAGGACGACCCCACGCTCATGTTTACCAATGCGGGGATGAACCAATTTAAGGATATCATCCTAGGCAACAAAGAGCCTCAGTATCGTCGTGCGGCAGACTCGCAAAAGTGCCTCCGCGTCAGCGGTAAGCACAACGACCTCGAGGAGGTAGGACGCGACACCTACCACCACACAATGTTTGAGATGCTGGGCAACTGGTCCTTTGGCGATTACTTCAAGCGTGAAGCGATCAAGTATGCCTGGACCTTTCTGACGGAGCGTCTCCAGCTACCCAAGGATCGGCTCTACGTGACCGTCTTCGGCGGCAGTCCCGAGGAGGGGCTGAGTCGTGACGACGAGGCTGCGAGCTACTGGCTGCAGTACACCACGGAGGATCGAATCATAGACGGCTCTCGCAAGGACAACTTCTGGGAGATGGGTGACACGGGTCCCTGTGGCCCCTGCTCCGAGATACACATAGACCTGCGTAGCGAGGAGGAGCGTCAGGCGGTCTGCGGACGTGACCTAGTCAATAAGGACCACCCGCTGGTCATCGAGATCTGGAACCTCGTCTTCATGCAGTACGACCGTAAGGTGGACGGTCATCTAGAGCCACTACCTCACAAGGTGATCGATACGGGCATGGGCTTCGAGCGTCTCTGTATGGCTATGCAGGGTAAGAAGTCCAACTACGACACCGACCTCTTCACCCCTCTGATACGTGCTATCGAGACGCTCAGCGGGGAGCAGTATGGTCAAAACGAGCAGGTGGACATAGCGATGCGTGTCGTCGCTGACCATATCCGTACGATCGCTTTTGCCATTGCTGATGGTCAGCTCCCGAGCAATGCCAAGGCGGGCTACGTGATCCGTCGTATCCTACGTCGTGCCGTACGCTACGCCTACACCTTCCTCCATGCCGATGAGCCCATGCTCTACACGCTCCTGCCCACGCTCAATGAGGTGATGGGCGAAGCTTATCCCGAGATCGTGGCTCAGCGCGAACTGATTGCTTCGGTGATCAAAGAGGAGGAGGAAAGCTTCTTACGCACCCTCGCTCAGGGGCTTAAGCTACTAGAAAGCAAAATACAAGAGCTACCCCAGGACGCGAAAGTTCTGTCGGGTGCCGATGCTTTTGTTCTGTACGACACCTACGGCTTTCCTCTAGACCTCACTGAGTTGATCCTGTCAGAGCGTGGCATGACACTGGATCAGGTAGCTTTTGACAAACTGATGCAGGAGCAGAAGAGCCGTGCGCGTCAGGCAGCTGCTATCGATGCTGCCGACTGGGAAGTCCTCGACGAGGAGACGACCGAGAGCACCTTCGTAGGCTACGAGACGCTCCAGATAGAGACACATATCCTGCGCTACCGCAAGGTGGCTGACAAGAAGCGCAGCTACTATCAGGTGGTGCTCGCAGAGACCCCCTTCTACGCTGAGATGGGTGGTCAGATTGGTGACAAGGGGGTGCTGATCGCTCAGGACGGCACCGAGTACCCGATCATAGACACCAAGCGGGAGAACAACCTTCCCGTCCATATTCTCTCTACTCTCCCCGCCAATCCTAAGCAGCCCTTCATCGCTCGTGTAGGAGATGAACTGCGTCACCTCACGGAGGCAAACCATACGGCAACGCACCTGATGCACCACGCTCTGAGAGCAGTACTCGGCACGCATGTAGAGCAAAAGGGTTCGCTCGTGTCGGCAGACTTGCTACGCTTTGACTTCTCACACTTCAAGAAGGTGACACCCGAGGAGATTGCTGAGGTAGAGCGTCTAGTCAATGCAGAGATCCGTGCCGACAGACCTCGTGATGAGCAGCGCAATGTGCCGATCGCCAAGGCTAAGGAGATGGGTGCTATGGCACTCTTTGGCGAGAAGTATGGCGACGAGGTGCGTGTCATCAAGTATGGTGACTCAGTCGAGCTATGCGGTGGTACCCACGTGGCTAGCACGGGGCAGATAGGCTTTTTCAAGATCATCAGCGAAGGCTCTATTGCCGCTGGTATCAGACGTATCGAGGCGGTTACGGGTCCCAAGGCAGAGGAGTATGTACACCATCTGGAGGAGCAGTTGCAGCTCTTCAACGAGCGGCTAAATAATGTTCCCGATCCGCTCAAGGCACTAGACCGACTGATTGCCGAGGGTGCCGAGCAGCGCAAGGCTATCGAGCAGTACACCAAGGCTCAGGCTGAGCAAATAGCTCTGCAGGCTCTAGCCGATCAGACGAAGCGTGGCGAGACTTCCATCGTCACCGTTAATAAGCCAATGAGTAGCGACGTCGCCAAGGATGTCGCTGGTACGATCCGTGAGCGACTACAGGGCTCTTACCTAGCGCTCATCGGTGCTGCCGAAGAGGGTAAGTGCACTCTCACGGTGATCCTCTCGCCAGACCTTGTCGACAAGGGGCTCAACGCTAGCAAGCTGATCAAGGAGGTCGCCTCGCTCATCAAGGGCGGCGGTGGTGGACAGCCACACTTCGCGACGGCTGGTGGACGCAACCCCGAGGGGCTCCAAGCAGCCATCGACCATATCGTCTCGCTGATCTAGCAAGTTTTAGACCAGATGCCACCCCTAGCCTTCATCTCCACCCAGTCGAGGGTTCTCGTGGGCAACCTGATGGGCGACTACCTGCGGGAGTTGCTCCGCCAAGGAAAGCCCGAGAGCTACTACCTACTGGCAGATGCTAAGGTGTGGCATCTGAGCCAAGGGCTTATAGCGAAGAGCTATCCTGAGCTAACGGAGCTACCCCACTATCTCATCAACGATCCTGAGGGGGGCAAAAGCCTAGAGGGTATCGCTAAGATGGCACGCTGGCTCCTCGAGCAGGGCGCCCATCGTGGAGCTACACTCATAGCTCTGGGTGGTGGAGCCGTGAGCGACGCCGTCGGCTTCCTCGCACAGATTTATATGCGGGGTGTCTCCCTCGTCCTACTCCCCACGACGCTCCTCGCCATGGCAGACGCGGCTGTGGGCGGTAAGTGCGGCATTAACTTTGCGGGTGTCAAGAACCTACTGGGCGCTTTTGCCAATGAATCTGCTACGCTAACGCTCTGCGACACAGTTTGGCTGGAGAGCCTCCCGGAGGAAGAGCTACGCTCAGGCTGTGGCGAGCTGATTAAGTATGGTTTGCTCGTTAGTCCCGACCTGTGGCATCGATTGCTACAGGTACTTCCCGAGCAACCGTTCTCTTTAGAGCAACTCACCCCGCTCATTCGTGAGGCAGTACGGTTCAAGCTCGACATCGTGGCTCAGGATCGTCTAGATCAGGGCCTACGTCACCAGCTCAACCTAGGGCACACCTTCGGACATGCCTTTGAGGCGTGGAGCCATCAGCACAGCGACACACCTTTGCTACACGGCGAGGCGGTCGCTCTGGGACTAGTTCCCGAGCTCTATCTATCGCATGTCAAGCTAGGCTTTCCCAAGAAGGTGCTACACCAGTTGCTCACCATAGTGCAGGAGCTATACCGGCCGCTCGCCATCACCTGCCGAGACTACGATGCGCTGAGGGAGCTGATGCTCCACGACAAGAAGAATAGCGACGCAGAGCTCATCTCCACCGTCGCACTCACCGACATAGGTCAAGTTCACAAACTACAAAACAAGCCCCTCGACATCACCGAGGCGCTCGACTACTACCAGGACACGATGCTATAAAAAGTCCTAGCCCCGCAAATACCACGAGTAGCCCTTTGTAAGGAACGCACAGACAGTAGAGCGTCCTTACAAAGGGCTACTATTCATATCGCTTTGACGCAACGGACGCACTCTCGCTAAGCACTGACCGTGCACCGCCACAGGGCCCTCCACAGCTCTAATCTCTAACTTCTAAACTCTAATCTCTAGCTTCTAGATCGCTGGCAGGCTCATGCCGGTGATGCGTCGGTAAAGGTCTAGCGCATAGGGGTCAGTCATGCCAGAGATATAGTCGAGTGTGCACTGGAGCTTGCCGTAGATCGACTCTTCGTGCAGGTTGTACTGGCTGCTCACCAGCGAGAGGAGCGTACGACTGTAAGCATCGTCTGGGTGTAGGAGCGAGTGCATCAGTTTGTCGATCAGCTCTGAGAAGATCCGATGCCCCGCCAGCTCCACGTCGATCACTGCCCGTGCCGTGTAGATCTCGCTCTGCGCCACCGCACTATTGGCTCGGTAAGCTTCATAAAGTCTTTCGGGCATCTGGCTGACCAGCGTCCCTGCGAAAGTTCCATGCAGTATCTCCTCCTCATGCTCTATGAAGACCTCAGCACACGCCTCCACGAGGATATTGATCGCCTTAGCTCTTAGGTAAGCTATCCGCTCATTGCGATCCCCGATAGACTCCATCGTGGCAAGCACATGGTCGTGACCATCTGCGGGGAAGTAACGCAGGAGCAGATCCACCGTACGCTCGTAGCTCAGGATGCGCAGCTTGTACGCGTCCTCCACGTCCATCACCTGATAGCATATATCATCGGCCGCCTCCACGAGATAGACCAGCGGGTGACGCACGTAGTGACCCGAGGCGGGGTCTACCGGTAGGATGCCCAGATAGTTCGCCACATCGAGATAGGTAGCCCGCTCTGACTGGAAGTAGCCAAACTTCCCACTCTCAGGCGCCCTAGCCGATGACCAGGGGTACTTGACAATAGCTGCCAGCGTGGTATAGGTAAGCGCAAAGCCTCCTGGTCGGCGTCCCTCAAACTGATGTGTCAGCAGGCGAAAGCCGTTGGCATTACCCTCGAAGTAGGCGAAGTCCTCCCACGGGTGCCCCTCCCCTACTACGGCGTCATACCATTGGCGACCATTGCCCTCGGTGAAGTAGGCACGTATTGCCCGCTCGCCACTATGCCCGAAGGGTGGATTACCCATATCGTGTGCCAGACAGGCCGCCGAGACGACCGTGGCGATGCTGCCCCGATGAGGCGTATCCTGATTGTCCGTCAGGCGGCGCGCTATGTAGTTGCCCAGACTGCGCCCCACGCAACTCACCTCCAGACTGTGCGTCAAGCGGTTGTGCACGAATATGTTCTTAGGCAGCGGGAAGATCTGCGCTTTGTTTTGCAGCCGGCGAAATGGTGCCGAGAAGATCAAACGATCGTAGTCCCGATCAAACTCCGTACGCATCTCCATACCCCCGCCGAGTGCGCCAGCTCGCTCAGGCTCTGGAGCGCCAAAGCGTCGGTTAGAGATCAGCCGATCCCAGTTCATCCTACTCATTATTATATATAGTGTATCTATTGTCTTTGTGAAAAGAGCGTCCTAAAGGCATGATCCACCCGATCACACGGCACGATCTCTATGTCGTAGCTGCGTTGCTGCAGGCTCTTAGCATTCGCCTTGGGGATCAAGATCCTCGTGAAGCCTAGGCGATGCGCCTCTGCTATGCGCCGCTCGATGCGGCTCACGGCACGTATCTCGCCCGCCAGCCCCACCTCGCCCGTCATACAGGTCTTCGAGGGGACGGCTATGTCTAGATTGGAGGAGAGGACGGCACAGAGCACCGCTAGATCCACGGCAGTATCGTTGATCTTGATGCCACCCGTGATATTGAGGAAGACATCCTTCTGGATCAGCTTAAAGCCGGCCCGCTTCTCCAAAACCGCTAGCAACATGTTGAGTCGCCTCAGATCAAAGCCCGTGGTGGACCGCTGCGGGTTGTTGTAGATAGCGGAACTGACCAAAGCTTGCGTCTCGATCATGATCGGGCGAATACCCTCCACGGCACAAGCGACGACGACACCACTGAGACCCTCCGTATTGCCCGAGATAAGGTGCTCCGAGGGATTGCTCACGGCGACCAGTCCCGAGCTATTCATCTCGTAGATGCCGAGGTCGTCGGTAGAGCCAAAGCGGTTCTTGTGGCTGCGCAGGATACGATAGAGGTGCTGCTTGTCGCCCTCAAACTGCAAGACCGTGTCTACCGTATGCTCCAAGATCTTCGGACCCGCTATGGAGCCCTCTTTGTTGATATGACCAATGACGATCACAGGGATGCCACTGCTCTTGGCAAAGTGCAGGAGCAGGTTGGCACACTCCTTAATCTGGCTGATGGAGCCTGGTGAAGATTCGGAGCGTGCGGTCGTAACCGTCTGAATACTATCGATGACCAGCAGATCAGGCGCTATCTGTAGAGCCTTCAGGAGTATGTTGTCCAGGTCGGTGTCGCAGTAGATGAGGCACTGCTCCGAGTGTATGCCGATGCGGTCGGCACGTAGCTTGAGCTGCTGAGCACTCTCCTCGCCCGATACGTAGAGCGTCTTGAGCTCTGGACAGCGCAGGACAGTCTGAAAGATCAGCGTAGACTTACCAATGCCTGGCTCGCCACCCAGCAAGGTAAAGGAACCCGGCACTAGTCCGCCCCCGAGGAGTCGGTTGAGCTCCTCATCGTGCAGATCTACTCGACTCTCCTCGCTTCCCTCGATCTGCTGTATGGGTCGCACCTCCTCAGAGTGCAGTCCGTCCCACGTAGCACCCTCATGGATCTGCGTGAGCTTACGCTGTATCTCCTGCGCTGGGGTTGTCCGCCCAGAGGGTGTCGTAGGCTGTGCTAGCTGCTCCTCGATCGTATTCCACTCCTGACACTCGTTGCACTGACCTTGCCAGCGGCTGTAGGTGGCACCACAGGCACTACACTTGTATATAGTCTTGACCTTTGCCATCTATCATGCACGCTCTAGAGGACATGTAGAGCAGCGCAGCAAGCCACCCTGCTTGGAGATCTCACAGTACGGCACCTCCTCGACGGTCATGCCAGCCACCTCACGGAGGTAGCGTTGCAGACGCTCGGCACCCGCCTCGACACAGACCACTTCGGGAGAGAGGGAGAAAAAGTTGGTATGCATCTCGACCGCCTCCTCAGCGGTGATGGTCAGCAGCTTGTCCTTGCCAAAAACCTCGCCAATGATCCCGCATGCCTCTCGCGAAGCGACTCCCTCGGGATAAAAGACGGCGAAGCCACGCCCCACCGGTTGGAAGGCGCAGTCTAAGTGCAGCACGCCACGCAGAGGATCCTGATCATGCTTGTATAGTGGTACAGGGACGACACGCTTGTGCGGGAAGAACTCACGGAAGAAGTCCACCGCGCGCTCATTGGTTCTCGTAGTTTTGAACTGCCCAAAGGCACCCGGCTCGCAGCACCCCACGAAGAGAATATCATCGTAGAGGATCACGTCCCCCCCCTCGACACGTACCTCAGCGGGCAGATGCACTATGCTACTCGGCTCGAAGAGGTCGTAAATCGGTGCGAAAGCATCGACCTCTCGTCTCCTATCGGGGATCATGTGTGCCACAAAGAGGTGCTCATCGATCACGAAAGAGACATCCCGTGCGAAGATCTGATTGCACCCCTCTATTGGCTCAGGACGATACACCTCCACGCCGTAACGCTGTAGGATAGCGAGGAAGCCCTCCATCTCACGCACCACAGCCTGCTCCGTAGGGTAGTCTCCCCGCAAGACCGCTTGGTAGCTCTTCGCATCATAGGTCTCCTCGAGGGTCGGTGGCATACCGAGCGCATGGGGTAGCCCGAGGACCACCTTGCGGAGCTGGTTTGTTTCGTTGGTAACGTGAGGTGTGAGTCGTTCGTGTTGTTTGTCCATCATATCATCTGTTTAGCGGCTTCCTGCACAGCATAGGTGCGGGGAGCTTGATTCTTTACTCAGACAAATATAGGGAAAAGTGAGGGATTAGAGATTAGGCACTAGTGGCCCTTTGTAGGGACGCTCGGATAGTATCGAGTCGGAGGGCGTCCGTCCCCGTTAAAACCACGATGCTGTAACCTTTGACACAACGGACGCACGAGCCGTGCGTCCCTACAAAGGGTTACTCGTCTCATCGTTACTCGTTTCGCTTTGACACAATGGACGCACGACCATGAGTCCATACAAATACTGGTATTACAGCATTTGATGGCTGGATTTGTCGTGTTGATGTGATTCGTGTAGG
>ERZ1031273.374-NODE-374-length-16757-cov-7.475512_pt1 | contig 16757 bp, 10 predicted proteins | sample MGYA00516575_ERZ1031273 | MGnify/ENA primary metagenome ERZ1031273 (study PRJEB33718, sample SAMN03159816) | human skin metagenome | collected 2014-02-25 | study: EMG produced TPA metagenomics assembly of the PRJNA266117 data set (Human skin bacterial metagenome... | reverse complement strand
TTAAAGTGTATCGAAGTGTATTAAAGTGTATCGTAACGTATCCTAACGTATCGAAACGTATCGAAGTGTATTAAACTGTATCGTAACGTATCCTAACGTATCGTAGCATTCCTAAATTACCGGATACGTTTCAAGCCGCAACCTAATTCCGGCGATAGCATTCGCGCTTAATTAGGCAGGAAGAGCTGGTGCAACGGGTGAACGGTCAGAAAAGCATCCAGAGGCGATCGAAGAGCGGCACGAGGAGCGAGGTGACGGCACCCATCAGTCCGATGGCCATTCCGCTAACTGCGCCCTCAACGCTGCCTAACTGTATCGCTTTTACGGTACCCATTCCGTGCGAGGAGGAGCCTAAGGCGAGCCCTTTAGCTACGCGGCTTTCGATCTTAAGTACGCGAAACAGCGTGGGAGCGATTAAACCTCCGTAAATACCGGCTATGACCACGATAACGGCAGTAAGCGAGGGAATGCCGCCCGATTGCTCACTTAACGCCATTGCGATGGGCGTGGTGACCGATTTGGGCTGTAGCGTAACGGCGAGTTCGGTATTTCCACCCATCAAAAAGACTATTCCGGCAGCGGAAGCGATGCCCACGATGCTACCCGTCAGTGTGGAGGCGAGAATGGAGAAAATGCGTCCTTTCAGGTAGCGCACCTCTTCGTGTAGCATAAAACCGAGCGCCACAACGGACGGTCCCAGCATAAAATCAATCATTTGGGTGCTTTTCTTGTACGCGGCATAATCGGTACCGCTCACGGAAACAAGGGCAATCAGCACCACCAGCGCAACGAGAAGCGGATTGAGAAGCTCCAAGCGCGTCCGTTGGTAGAGCCATTGGGCAAGAAAATAGACGCCGAGGGTAATCGTAATGGCAAAGACGGGATTGGCAAACAATTCGTTCATCATAGCGCGCTGTTCCGTTACTTTTCGAGCCTTTTTGCCAGTTTTTTCTCCGCAGCTTGCTGCATTAGGGCAACTACGCCCATCACTAATGCGGAGGAAACCATCATCGATACCACAATGGGGAGCCAATAGAGCCGCAGCAAAGCCCATTGCGTTACCATGCCCACCCCTGCCGGAATGAAAAAAATACCCATATTCCGCGTGAGCAGCTTAGCGGCATCGCCCACTTGGCGTGGTTGTACTACGCGCATCTGTAGGGAGATAAAGAGCAAAAACATCCCCAACACGCTCCCGGGAATAAAGTGATTCATCGCCGCCGATAGCAGCTCGCCCAACGCATAGAAGAGCATAATGACAAAAAACTGACCTATTGCGCCCATAGTGATAGGATTATTCCGAACAAATTCCTTCTTCGCTGTGCAGGAGCCGATCCGCTTCCTCCAGCTCTTTGTAAAATGTTTCTCCAAAAGCGCGTATAATCGGTTCGCGCAGAGCGCGGTATACGGCAATTCCTTTGCGCTGTCCCAATCGGCAAGCGGGGCGGCAAATGTCCCATCGATCGTAGTTAAGTGCCGTAGCGTGCGGATAGTGATGTACACGAATAGGATAGAGGTGACAGCTGATCGGCTTGGGAAAATCTATTTTGCCTTCTCTATATAACTTTTCAAACGAGCAGAGGCACGCGCCCTCATCCGTAAAGGTGGTAAAAATGCACTGCCTACCGTCCACCAGAGCGGTAACGCGCTCTCCGCTCCTATCTGTATAGGCAATTCCCTCCCGCTTGATTACGGCGCGGGCGGATTTGTCGAGAAGCGGCTTCACTGCAGGGAGCAGTTGCCACATCCGATGCTCCTCTTCCGCCGTTATGGGGGCTCCGCTTTCGCCTTCAACGCAACAAATGCCGCGGCAAGTTACATAGTCGCACAAAAAATGCTCCGTCAGTAGCTCATGGCTCACGATATAGTCCCCAATGAGAATCATATAGCTATTGAAAAGAATAATCCGACGAAGTGGTTTGCTCCGGCGGATTATTCACTAATTCTAACGGATAGGTTACTTGAGCGGTTTGATATGATGCAGGTTCACCGGCTTAATCATATTCTCGGGGCTGAGGATAGTATCGAGGTCTTCCTTGCTGAGAATGCCGTTTTCCAGTACCAAATCGTATACGCCGCGACCGGTTTCCATCGCCTGTTTGGCTATTTTGGTGGAGTTTTTGTACCCGATGATGGGGTTCAAGGCGGTTACAATGCCGATGCTGCTGCGTATGTAGCTCATGCAGCGTTCCTTGTTGGCTTGAATGCCTTCGATGCAACGTGTGCGGAACGTGTTCATACCGTTTATGAGCAATTCTACGCTTTCGAAGCAGCACTGCGCCATAACCGGTTCCATTGCGTTCAGTTCCATTTGGGCGGCATCGCCGGCGAGGGTTACCGTAAGGTCGTTACCCATCACTTTGTAGCATACTTGGCTCATCACTTCGGGGATAACCGGATTGACCTTTCCGGGCATAATGGAGCTGCCGGGTTGCATAGCGGGAATGAAGATTTCCGCCAATCCGCAGCGCGGGCCGGAGGAGAGCAAACGAATATCGTTGGCAATCTTATTGAGCTTAACCGCGAGGCGTCTCAGCGCGGACGAATAGCCGATCATTACGGAAGTATCGCTCGTTGCGCCCACCAGATCCTTGGTTAGCTTTACGTCCCAGCGTGTTATTTCGGCAATTGCCTTTGTGCACGCTTCTGCGTAGCCCGGTTCGCTGCAAATACCGGTACCCACTGCCGTGGCACCCATATTAATAGTGAGGAATTGCTTAGCAGCGTGTTCCAGATTGTCAATTTCGTCTTCCAGAATGGAGGCAAAGCCACCGAACGTTTGTCCTAATGACATTGGCACGGCATCCTGTAGCTGCGTGCGTCCCATCTTAAGCACATCCTTGAATGCTTCGCTCTTAGCGCGCAACGCTTTGATAAGCTCCTTCAGAGGGGGCATAAGCGTGAGGTGCATCCAGTACAGACCCAAGTGGATGGCGGTGGGATAGGCATCGTTGGTCGATTGGCTACAATTGACGTGGTCGTTGGGGGAGAGCACTTTGTGTTCCCCGGGTTCGTGACCCATCAGCTGTAGGGCGCGGTTGCAAATCACCTCGTTGGCATTCATGTTGGTAGTGGTACCGGCACCGCCCTGTATCATATCTACCGGGAATTGGTCGTAATGCTTTCCTTGGATAATCTCCTTGCACGCAGCCACGATGGCTTCGTACTGCTCGTTGGTGAGCAATCCTTCCGCATGATTGGCAATGGCGGCACCCCACTTGGTGTAGGCCAGCCCTTGGATGAATGCAGGGTAATCGGAAAGATGAAACTTACTGATGGGGAAATTCTCCATTCCGCGGAGCGTTTGTACGCCGTAGAGCTTGTCGCAGGGTATCTCGCGTTCCCCGATAAGGTCGCTTTCAATGCGGCACTTCTTGTTGGTATCCATTACTGCTTGTATGATATTAGGTTATTACTGTTTGTTACTTATAATCTCGTATAGCTCACTGTTTCGCGCGTCCTCATGCACGTTACTCAAATTCATATCCGGCAAAGATACGCTTTAATATCCAAATTCACACACGTTTTTACGTACTTTCACGCTCGAAAGATGCATGACGCTCGCCCTTTTCATCGATGCGGCTCGAGTAGAGGTATATAGCTTCTCGACAAATTGTTTAAAGGATTTATACGCGTACTTTAAATAGGTTATATAAATCATTTAAAGAATTTGTATGAATCGTTTTAAGGATTTATCGAACAGGTACGTACCTATGGTCGAATAGGTACGGAGCAATGGTCGAGCTTCTATGTACAAGTGAGGGAAAGAGATGCTTGCAGCGGATAAATGTATTCGGAATGGCTACTTTACGTTACCTTTGTCCCTGAGTCAAACGGAGTAGAAGAAAGAGATCAAATGACAGCAGCGAATAGAGAACAGAATAGTAAGAACGGAGCATATAAAAGAACATTAGTCACCACTGCGTTACCCTACGCCAACGGACCGGTACACATTGGGCACTTAGCAGGCGTATACGTGCCGGCGGATATCTATGTGCGCTACAAGCGAATGCGCGGTGAAGAGGTGCTTTTCATCGGAGGCAGCGACGAACACGGTGTACCCGTTTCGCTCAAAGCAAAGGCGGAAGGCGTTACTCCTCAGCAGGTGGTGGATCGTTACCATAAGCTTATCAAGGAGTCGTTCGAAGAGTTCGGAATTGATTTCGACATCTATTCGCGCACCACAAGCGACACGCACACTAAAACGGCGAGCGATTTCTTCCGAAAACTGTACGATAACGGTAAATTCATTGAGCGCGAAAGCGAGCAATACTGGGACCCGGAGGCGAAAATGTTCCTTGCCGACCGCTACATCACCGGTACCTGTCCGCATTGCGGTAACGAGGGTGCGTACGGCGATCAGTGCGAAGCGTGCGGCTCCTCCCTCAATGCTACCGATCTGATTAACCCTCACAGCGCAGTGAGCGGAGCTAAACCGGAACTTCGTAAGACAAAGCACTGGTATCTGCCCCTTAACGACTACGAAGCGTGGCTGAAAGAGTGGATTTTGGATGGGCACAAAGAGTGGAAACCTAACGTCTACGGGCAATGTAAAAGCTGGCTTGATGCCGGATTGCAGCCTCGCGCCGTGAGCCGTGATTTGGACTGGGGCATCCCCGTACCGGTAGAGGGCGCGGAGGGCAAAGTACTATACGTTTGGTTCGATGCTCCCATCGGCTACATCAGTAATACCATCGAGCTGCGTCCTAACGATTGGCAGACGTGGTGGAAGGACCCTTCCACGCGAATGATTCACTTCATCGGTAAGGATAATATCGTGTTCCACTGCATTGTGTTCCCCGCAATGCTCAAGGCGGAAGGCTCCTTTATCCTGCCCGATAACGTGCCGGCAAACGAATTCCTCAATCTGGAGGGGCGAAAGATCTCTACCAGCCGCAACTGGGCTGTATGGTTGCACGAGTATTTGAGGGATTTCCCCGGCAAACAGGACGTGCTGCGCTACGTGCTTACCGCCAATGCGCCCGAAACAAAGGATAACGACTTTACGTGGAAAGATTTCCAATCGCGCAACAATAATGAGCTGGTTGCCGTGTACGGTAACTTTGTTAATCGCAGTTTGGTACTGACGCATAAGTACTTTGATGGAGCGGTACCCGCTTGTGGCACCCTAACCGAGGCGGACGAAGCAGCGTTCCGCGAAATCGAAGAAACCATTCCGCGCCTGAACGATGCTCTGGAACATTTCCGCTTCAGGGAAGCGCTCCGCGAAGCGATGCAAATCGCTCGAATAGGCAATAAGTATCTTGCCGATACGGAACCGTGGAAAGTGATCAAAACCGATAAGGCACGCGTGGCAACCATCCTTCATACGGCGCTACAGATTACCGCCAACCTCAGCGTAGCTTTCGCGCCGTTCCTGCCTTTCTCTACCCGTAAGCTGCTGGCGATGCTCAATTTGCCCGCATCGGATTGGTCCGCGCTCGGAAGCCGTACCCTACTTGCCGAAGGACATAAGCTCGGTACGCCCGAATTGCTCTTCGAAAAGATTGAGGACGATGCCGTGGAAGCGCAAATCAATAAGCTGAAAGAAACCGATAAAGCTAATGCCGAAGCAGCCAAAAAGGCTCCGGATTTTGCACCGGACTGTGCCTTTGACGACTTTGCTAAGGCGGATTTGCGCGTTGGCTTGGTTAAGGCTTGCGAAAAGGTACCCAAAAGCAAAAAACTACTTCGCTTCACTTTGGACGACGGCAAGGGAGAACGCACCATACTGAGCGGGATCGCTGCCTACTACGAACCGGAGGATTTGCTCGGCAAGAAGCTGCTTTTCATCGCAAATCTACCGCCTCGCAAGATGATGGGTATAGAGTCGCAGGGGATGATTGTTGCTTCCGAGGATTGGAAGACGGATGCCGTTCGTGTAGTACTGATAGACGATTCCGTAGCTCCCGGTAGTAAAATCGGCTAAACGATGCGACACTTTGGCTTCATAAGTAGCATACTGCTGGCGCTTTGCCTCGTTACTGCCGGCTGCGGCTCGCGTAAGGATTGCACCGTTCGTATCGTGCATACAACCGATGTGCACGGCAGATTGGTCCCGTATGACTTTATTACCGGCAAAGATCCGGGAGGCACTTCGGCGCGCTTGGCGTCTTTCCTCAAGGAAGCACGCACGGAAACGCCCAATCTGCTCCTTTTAGACGGCGGAGATCTCGTTCAGGGCACGCCGCTTGTCTACTTCGATAACCGGCGTTATGCCACCGGTCCGCATCTTACCGTTGATGTGTACAACCGTTTGGGCTATAACGCTATGTGCATCGGTAACCACGATATCGAAGCGGGGCACGATGTATACGACCGTTTTGCCGAACTGGTTCGCTTTCCGATACTGTGCTGCAACATAACCCGTACCGATACGGGCGGAAGCTACTATAAACCGTACGAAACGTTTGTATACGATGGCGTGAAAATAGCGGTAATCGGCTTGGTTACACCTGCCGTACCGGAGTGGCTCGCCGAACCGCTCTATGCCGGAATGCGCTTTGAGGAACCGATCGATGCGGTGCGCAAAACGCTCCAAACGGTACGCGAAAAAGAGCAGCCCGACTTAGTTGTTCTGCTTACTCACAGCGGTTTAGAGAACAAAAACCCCGATATTTTGGAGAATGCCTCCCGAGCTATTGCCGAAAAGGTATCGGGCATCGATATCATCCTGATGGGTCATGACCACGAACCGAACCTGCTTTGGCTCACCAACCCACAGGGCGACAGCGTGTTACTGATCAATCCTGCCGATAGGTTGCAGCGGGTAAGTGACGTTAAAGTGACCTTCCGCAAACAGGGGAAAAAGGTGCTTGGGCACTCGATTGATGCACGTTTAACCGAGATGGAGGGATACACGCCGGACGATAGCTTTATGCAGGCGTTCCAAGGAGAGATAACCCGCTTCCGCAAAGAGATGGAGCGTCCCGTCGGACGGATCGATGCGCCGCTCAAGGGTATGGATGCCCTTTTCGGTAGTTCTGCCTATATTTCGCTCATTCATAAGGTACAGCTCGCGGCAACCGGTGCCGATATTAGCTTTGCGGCACCTACCGCTCTTTCGCTCGATCTACCTGAGGGCGAACTTACTTATGCGGATATGTTCGCGCTTTATCCGTTCGAAAATACCCTTTATGCGATGGAACTGACCGGCGCCGAGGTAAAAGGCTATTTGGAGTACAGTTACAATCTGTGGGTCAATCGGATGACTTCGCCCGACGATCACCTGCTGGCGCTCAAACCCAATCTTAGGGAGGGCGAACGCTTCCCCACACTCAATCCGACCTTTAACTACAGCTCCGCAGGAGGTATCCATTATACGGTGGACGTGACCAAACCCAACGGCGAGCGCGTTACCATCCTTTCGATGGCGGACGGCACGCCCTTTGACCTAAACCACACCTATACGGTGGCGATCAACTCCTACCGTGGCAACGGAGGTGGCGGTCATTTGGTGCGCGGAGCCGGTATCCCCAAGGCGCAGCTCCCCGGGCGCGTTAAGGCAACAAGCGGAGATGTGCGCAGTGCCATCCTACAGCTATTGGCGCAGCAGCCTGTTACCTCGGTAAAAGATGCCGGCAATTGGTGCTTTGTTCCCGAAGATTGGGCTAATGAAGCAGCTCGGCGCGACCGTAAGATAGTGGAACGCTGAACAAATAGATGCTGCCTCGGCAAGTAATACTCCCTCGCACGCGGAAAAAGGTATATACCTCTCCGGCAAAAGGTATATACCTTTCAATCGAAACTTATATACCTTTCGGTTGAAACCTATATACCTATTGTAAAGGCACATTGCTATAGAGGAAAGTGAGTGGTAATAGGTCGGTTTAATGATGTTCTTCCTTGACGTAGCTCTGTTGGTGCTCATCGTGCTGGGGCTCTACTGGTTCGCCACAAAGCGTAGCCGACGGCACCGCACGATTACCGAGGATTCCGTGGCGCTACCGGGGGCTTCGCTCGACGTATCAACCAGTCCGCTCTTCCGCTTCCCCAAAGCGCCCAAGGGAAGTAAGCCTTATTATCTCTGCTTCGATACGGAAACGTGCCGCATGCAACCGGAGGAGCTCAGCCCTATGGACGATGCCGTGGTGCCTTCGCGCGCTGTGGTGCTGTCGTACGCACTACTGGATGCCAAGGGGCGTATCATCGTGAGCCGCAGCCGCCTGATTCGTGCCGATGAGGAGGTAACCGACGAAGCCGAGGCGAAACACGGCATTTCGAACGAACGGATGCATCAATCAGGCGAACAGCCGGTGGACGTTTATGCCGATTTTGCCCGCTGCTTTGCCGCCGCCCGCATCGTGGTGGCGCATTACCTATTCTTCCACAAAACAATTGTGGATACCGATTGCCTCCATTACGGGTTGCCTCCACTCCCGTGGAACAATACGATGGCGCTCTGCAGTATGAAGCAGGGACAAGCCTTTACCGAACGGCTCGGGCTGAATCCAACCCATAAATTGCCCAAACTTAGCGAGCTGTACGGAATGCTCTACTTCCGTAATCCGCAAATCGCCCTTACCTATACCCAAAAAGGGGAGGCGGATCTGAAGCTGCTTATAGCCTCACTCCGCTATATGATTGATGCCGACTGACCGGCAGAGGCGCGCTATCGGGCGGTAGAAGTAATCCTCCCGGCGAAAAGCACCTGTTGCGCAATAGGAGAAAATGCATTACCTTTGCCGAGCTAAGTGCGAAAAACGTTCCTTTGTAATAGAAGGGAGACGCGCGAAGGGAGGTCCCATAGCTCAGTTGGTTAGAGCACCTGACTCATAATCAGGGAGTCCTTGGTTCAAGCCCAAGTGGGACCACGAACAAGAATCTTTTTTATCATGGCATTGGAGGGAATTTCTGTAGAAGAAGCTCCCTCCAATCTTTTCGTTGCCGTACTCCCTTGCACCGTTCCTCTATACCTTTCCCGTTGCGAAGCACGTTACTTTTGCGAAAAGGAATAGCATTGCTTCAAGCCGCTCCGGTGCAACGCGACGAAACAAAGCACCACTTTTTGCGGAGAGAATAGTTGCTAATTCAAAATAAATGATTACCTTTGTGCCGTTGTTCAGAAAAGACGGCAGATTGCAATGCGGAAGTAGCTCAGTTGGTAGAGCACGACCTTGCCAAGGTCGGGGTCGCGGGTTCGAGTCCCGTTTTCCGCTCTCGAGGGTACAAAGCGTCTTGTCACTTGGCGATAAGGCGCTTTTCTTTGCAAAGCGGACTCCGCGCCATGTGCGCCACCGGCTTTTTGCTGCATAACCCTCGCTGCGGAGCTTTTCCGCAAGGTAAATATTGCGGTGCCTTAGTATGCCCGGATGGCGGAATAGGTAGACGCGTTGGTCTCAAACACCAATGGGGTAAAACCCGTACCGGTTCGATTCCGGTTCCGGGCACCGCTCTCCCCTCACTACTAATCTTAACTTTATAGGGAACTTTGCTTTGCTGCTGGTGAACTTTTTGGGGGGCGAGCTGTTCTGTATGCAGATTCGGGTCAGCGAATGGCGCCCGATTCCGCCCCTCGTGCAGTAGTCTCCCTTGCAAAATGGGCCCATTTAGTTTTCACTCCCTTAAGGATATCTCTCAATTCTTTCAAACCATGGATAGGCTTAGGTACCGAGGGATAAGGCATTTCTCCCAAAATGTGTATGCCGAGCATTCTCTCTTACACACTTCTTGGGGAAATTATTGAGTTTACGTATACTAGTGCTATATAAAAGCTTCCATACTTTCCTTGGCGAAAAGTATGGAAGCATTGTACTAAGGACGCTTTTCATTATGCATCCTCGAGAGATTTGAACCTTTATTATCGAGTAACGGTTATTTTGATCGTATTCACTTTACCTGCATTATCGCGCAAAGAAGCGATATAAGTGCCCTCCGGCAAATGTACTGCCTGAACTTCGCCTTTGTAAGATGCAGCAAGATTGAACGATTTTACCATTCTGCCATTCAAATCGAATAAATCGAGCGAAATAAGAGGCGTTGGACTTCCATAACGAATAACTGTTACTCCTTCAGATTGATAGGAGTGACAAAATGTTGTTTTAGAAGTAATTTCTAATGCATCCGTATCGTAATAGAGATCAACAAAGCTCAAATTAGTTCCAAACAACTTTCGTTTACTGGTCAAAAAGAGACTTTGATCCCGTTCTTCAATTGCTATAAGACGGACCAAAAGGTTATCTCGTTCGTAATTGACCCAAAAGTCCTTATTACCATCGAATTCAGGTGTAAATTCTATAGTTTCCCCATGATCAGCAGACTGTTCCAAAGGATGTGAGATTGCCAGAATAGGATTATACAGATTAGACGGATTGAGCAGAGCTGCACGTATTGTCACATTTCGTTTTTTATCTTCCTGTACATTATAAGAAGTTCCTTCGTTCTTAATCTTGAAGGTAGGACCATAAACTGTGGACAAAGCTCCATTCATTCTCTTTGTGATACGAGAGGCCTCATTGACAACCAAAATAGGCGTAGTGTACTCTGTTTCTACAACATCTATTTCTCCCATTATGCGATAAGCCTTTGTCTTGGGAAGCATACCTAACCCGGATCCATCCTCGTTTGGTATTTGGAAGTAAACACGAGGAATCTGAGCCACAATTCCCAATTTTTCACCCTTAGCAAAATTACAGTCAGAGAAATTGAACGTTTCTTCCTTCTCACTATTTGCCGGTACCACTACTACTCGTTTTGCTTCTTCACTGATAAAGGGAAGTTTTTTCACCTCTTCGTTGGGGTCACTTGGGAACTGTTTGGCATCTCCCAAGTATATGGCTATCGGAGCATAGTACTCGCGGTCACTACTGTTCTTAAACTTAATGGTAATAGTGCCATCCGAATATGCTTTAACAGAGCTCTTTGCGCTCACAATAGCCTCTGCTGTGAGAGGGATTTCCGGCACATCATATTCAATTTTTGTGACCTCCTTATTGCTAATGGTCACATAGATAGAGAGCGGTTCTATATTCGTATAAGCACAAGGCTCATAGGTGCCGTTGGACTGTGCACTCCATAGAGGCATTACCCGGTATCTTCCATCAGCAAGTGCTACGGAGCCATAGTCAAAATCCAATGATACTATGGCATTCTTCATAGCCGAAAGCTTACGCAATGTATAGCTTCCGGAGTAAACTATCTCTCCTTCGTCATTGTAAACGGCAGGTTTAAAGTAATAGCCTTGTGTATTGTAAGCTCCCTGATAAACAGATACTTTTAGCGTAAGACGTTTGCTCGCTTTTGTATGCGTATAGCGAACGGAAGCCAAAGGAGTTGTAAGTTTTCCTTCAACGGAAGCGGCATCCCTATCTGGGCTTAATCCGACAAGGATTTCCTGCGTCATATTATAGCTCCCGAGGCCGGCGCCTGTACCCGTTGCAGTGGGTGCCAAAGCTTCCAAGCGATAGTATCCGTTAGCAAGACCATCCCAACCCCAATTGAAGTGGAAGAAGCCCTCTCCATTGTATCCATCGCACACAAAGGCATGTCCGCTGCCATCTACGCCTCTACCAGTGTAAAATACAGGGCATTCCTTATTTAGTTCGCTTAGGATAAGATTTTCCCACTCTTCCATCGTATAGCCACTACGAGATACTAACCGGACCTCTTTATTATAACGCAAATTGTTGCGAAGAGCCGGCAAAACATCCCAATTGAATGCACCACTGGAATAGGAAGAATAGCTCATTTTTATAGCCATTCCCACATCCTTCAGCAAAGTGCCGATCGCTTTTGCCTCTACTTCGGTAGGTTTAACATCATCCTCAAAGTAGCCCGGCATATTAGCCCAGTCGTAATCATGATCAAATGTAACGGTATAGTAGGCACCTGTATACTGTCCGTCGAGCCCTCTTGCCTGATAAGTTACTTTCCCTATTCCTCTTGTTGGCCATTTATGGAAACGCATAATTTGCGAAAGTGCAGTAGCCACACAGCCGGTTACAGCTTGCTTGGTTTCCCGAGGAACAATTGGGCACTCCGAATTATAGGGATATGTTTGTCCCCATCTTATTTTTTCCCGTTCGAGTAGTGGATCCACCTTGGCTGCGCCCCGTAACACAGAGTTATAAGATTGAGTTTCGGTGGAAGCATTAGCATTCCGATAAAACTCCTCTATCTGTTTGTCGTAGCAAGAGAACCAGGATTTTATATGGTCCGGTATTTCCTTTTCGTCAAAATGACCTTTTTGAGAGTAAGCCAACACTTCATACAAGCGATCATCCCCGGCTATAATGGCAAATCCTTCATTAACACCTTTATTGAATACGTAGTAATATACTAAAGGTTCAGCAGAGGACGAGCGTAGCGAAGAGGGAGCTTTGCGCACATAATCCAAAGTGAGTGTAGAGCCACTGCGCATTGCATTCTGGGCAAGGACCTTTTCTGCCTTGTTGCGAGCTTGCTCTGCTGTAACAGGCTTCGCCAACAGCACGCTCACACTTCCAAGAATAAACGCGAGAAAAACTAATAGTTTCTTGTTCATAAGTACTTGATAATTCTTTTTACATTAGAAGAACAAGAGGCGCTCATTGAACTCCTCTTGCTCTTATGGGGTTAGGGATTTCTTACAGAATGTATTTTACTGCTTTGCTTACTCCACTGACCGTGTAAATAACAATCACAATCGTACCGGTGGAGAAGTTACCAACCGTAATTTCGTCTCCATCAATGGACGATAGAAGATTGCCTGATGCTGTATAGAGTGCGATGGTTTCGGCTCCCTTAACAGAGAGTACATCGCCCTTACGCACTACCACTTCATTATTTGCTTCAATGGGCAGAATACTGGTTTTTATAGTAGCGATCATTTCCTTCGTTTCCATTATCAGACCGGGTACACGTGCATTCGTTACTTTGCATACGTACACACCGCTTTGATCCTTATTTGCTTTATCAATAGAAAGAACCGGTGTATTCTGACCGTCTACTCTTTTGCCATCCTTATACCACTGGTACACATTCTTTGTCTCAGACAAATTGCTTGTGCTAAAAGGATCATTGCGCAAGTCTTCCAACGTAGGAGCGGTAAAGCTAAGCGCTTCGCCTTCCTTTACTTCCTTACTATTTTCATCTACTTCCAACTTGTTCTGCGGAGCAAAGATTAGCTTATTAGTAACGTTGGTTGGTTCATTCCCAGTCAATATGGGAGAAAGTTTTTCAAAATCCTTTAGTACAAAATCGTTGTAGCTGACATTGATACCCCTTAGATTGAACCGATAATAAGGTCCCCAAGCGTCTGACGGGAATTCTCTCTCCTCAATAGATCCATAGAAATGGTTGTTTTGAGCATATAACACACGCAGATCTTCCAGATCTTCAAGAGCAAGCAGTGCATCCAAACGACCTTTGAAATTGTTGTTCTGGATGTAGATTTGAGAAATCTCCAGCATTTTCTGAAGCACCGGAGTGGGATCACCCGAAAGCCCCGAATTATTAATCCAAAGCTTATCCATACGGGTAAAATTGCCAAAACGCTCCGGCAGTTCACCGCTCAATTTTAGGTTAGCAAGGTCTAATTCCAAAAGGCGGTTAATACCATAACCATCGCTTTCCTCTCCCTCCGCCACCGGAGCCCACTTAGCAGGAATTGCACCGGTAAACTCATTATCACCAATAATAAGCTTGGTTAAGTCATGCATTTTGCCAATCCATTCGGGGAGGGGGCCGGTAAGCTTATTCTTTTTCAGATTGAAGTGCTTTAATTGAGTGAGATTTTGGAGCGATTCGGGAATGGTACCCGTCAGCTCGTTCATACCCAAATAAAGTTGCTGTAAATTGGTCAAATTGCCTAACTCCTCAGGTATTTCTCCGGTTAAATGGTTATTAGCCAAAGCGAGCAATACCAAATTCTTCATTGTTCCCAACTCCTTCGGTATGGTGCCGGTATGTCCATTCTGCAAAAGAAGTTGCTGCATTTCGGTACACTTCGCAATGGATGCCGGGATTTCGCCCACAAAATTAGGACAACCGCCAATAGCCAATGCCTGCAAGGTAGCGCACCTGGAGAAGTCTTTAGGCAGTTCACCTTTTAAAGGTAACGGTTTTTTGCTTTCACCCAATTGAATGCCAATAAATACGATCTTAGGAAGTTCCCATATGGAAGAATGAAGCGACTCCAAAGTACAATTGTTTGCCTGGAATTGCAGCAACTCTGGAGTTTTCATCTCTGAGAGAGGACCCGTAATGCCCGTATCTGATAATTCGAGAATCTTCAGTTTGGGCATATCGATTATGTCAGGAAGCCCTCCCGTGAGAGTATACTCTCTCTCTTTTCCCTCTTCTGCTTGGTTTCGCTGATTGGTTAGCCACAGTTCTTCTAACTTCGGGAACTGGAATAATTCTTTTGGCAATGGACCTTCCAAGAGGTTGTTTTCCAATCGGATCTTTACTAATTCAGTAAGTGCTCCTATTGATGCCGGAATTTTTCCTTTCAAATTGGCACTGTGAAGATCCAATTCCGAAACGTGTGCATCCTTAATCCTCACACCTTTCCATTGGTCTACAGATGCAGTTAAATCCCACTTTACTCCACCCCTCCATTTAGCTCCGTTTGTAGAATTATAGAGGTCTATGAGTGCCTGCTTTTCGTCAGCCGGGATGAGCTCCTGGCCATGCGCTATCCTTAAGTTCAACCCTAAAAAGGATACCAAGAACATAAGGGCTACGTTAATTAGTAGTTTGTGCTTCATAATGATATTTGCTATAAATATGAGTTTCTATTTTGTAGCTTAAAATCGTTACTTTCAGTTCATTCCTCTCTACGAATGTACCAAAAAAATCGGATTGTTTATTACTGTACGTTTACTGAGGTGATCCAATTCTGTAATTTAGTGTCTCCTTGTGTAGGGAGCAATAAGTAGGACCGGGTTGTATCGTTAGTGACTTGCAGGGAAAACGCATATTGCTATAATTTCTCCCCCCCAAAATAGGAGCACTTACCTCAACATACAACGAAGCACGTAGTAAATGAGGGGGTGAACCCCTTTCAGGATTCGCCCCTCATACAGTTTGGCTCGTTGCATGGCATCGGGATGCCCTTTCGCCGGTGGGAGCCGATTTAGCGGATTGCGTTCCGATTAGAGCACGATCTTCTTTTGCAGTGCTACGCCTTCGCGGTTGGTGGCAATTACTAAGTAATTACCGGCTGCGAGGTCGCGTACGTCCATTACTTCAGCTTCGATGGAGCGTACCAGCTTGCCGTCCATCGAGTACAGAGCGAGTATGCCTGCTCCCGGGCAATAGATGCTTCCGTCCACTACTGCAAATTCCTTGGTTTGTGCCAAAATGTCATCGGCAGAAGTCGGTTTGCTGAACGTTGCGCTTATTTCGGTATTTTCCTTTACTTCAAATTCGTAGGTATACTTCTTATCGGTAACCTTGGTTACGCCTTCAGTTTTCGGATCTAGATCCTTTGTATTGATCGTAAAGTTCTTGAAATTGTATTTACCATTCGCTTCAGCAGTAACGGTAAGCTTTGTACCCTCAGCTACCTTAGCGCCGGTTTTAACTTCGTTACCCTTATCATCCGTTACGGTAAGCGTTCCGGCTTCAGCCGGGTCTACTGCGTTTACGGTAATAGCGAATTCCTTAACCGGTTCGGGCTTCTTCTTGAAGCTTACGGTAACCTTTGTATCAGCGGTGATTTGTTTCGTGATTACGGTTTCTTTACCAGCTTCCGTATCCGTTGTCCCATTCACTTTCCATTCGTCCACTTCGTAGCCTTCAGCAGGCGTTGCAGTAAAGGTGAGGTTAGCGTCCTTCTTTACCACATCACCGGAATTAACTGCTTTACCTTCCGCATCTGTTGCGGTAAGCGTACCTTCACCTTCAGTTTGCAAAGTAATGCGGCAAAATCCTTCCGGAGCGGCCGGTATGTTGAGTATGGCTTTAACGGTCATATCCTTACTTACTTTCACATTTATGCTGTTGTCCCCAAAGAGACCACCCGATGAAACCGGTTTTTCCTCACCATCCACAACCCAATTCTTGAGAGTGTATCCATCGGTAGGAGTAAACTCAATGTAAACCACAGAACCGGTTTTAATCTTGGTGAGATCCTCAATCTCAGAACCAAAAAGAGATCCCTCTCGTGCTAATAAGGAGCCACCTTCAGCAGGCTCAACTACTAAAGTAAGCGTGCTAGGGGCTGGCAACTTTTTCATCACCGCAGAGATCTTCAAGGGCTTAGTAACTACTTCATTTGTCATATTTGGGGAGAAAAAACCGACACTCTTTTCAACATCATTGATAAGCCAATGACTAATCTCGTATCCTGTTTCAGGTACCACCTCTATGCTCAGCTCATGACTGGTCATTACCTGTTCTCCTGACTTCACTTCCACAGATTCGTTGCTCTGGTCCCTTACTGTGATTGCACCATGTTCAGGCTGTTCAATGGTAATAGTCACAAGCTCTGACTTTTTCACCCTTGCCTTAATAACGAGATCTCCGTTCACCGTGACCATAGCAGTACGATTGGCAAAAGGTTTAAGATCTTGATCATTCACCACATAGCACTCCAATTCGTACCCGTCATCAATAACAGAAGTTATAGTTATCATTTTCTCAAGTTGAACCATATCTCCCGAATTGACGGTCACTGTCTCCAATGAACTATTTATATACGTGACGGTCAGGACGCAATGTTCAACTGGCTCGATCGTTATTTTCCCCTTTTGTTCTTCTTGTGCCGAAGCTAACGCCGGGAAACTGTCTCTTATACACATCTGACGCTGCCGACGACTCCTTACGTGTAGATC
>ERZ1031273.370-NODE-370-length-16961-cov-8.879924_pt1 | contig 16961 bp, 13 predicted proteins | sample MGYA00516575_ERZ1031273 | MGnify/ENA primary metagenome ERZ1031273 (study PRJEB33718, sample SAMN03159816) | human skin metagenome | collected 2014-02-25 | study: EMG produced TPA metagenomics assembly of the PRJNA266117 data set (Human skin bacterial metagenome... | reverse complement strand
GTTTTGCCACCATGTTTGGACCGGGGTTCAATTCCCCGCAGCTCCACAACCCCACAGACAGTTAAGTCCCTTCGACTGGGTACGCCTAGTCGGAGGGACTTATCTTATATGGTCACTCACACAAAGAGAAGATCGGGCACCTGCTACCGCACAGTAGGTATCTATCACTAGTACTGCATACTAGATGAAGCATTATCTTTGTCTCCACAGAGCATCTAAGCCCATCTATAGACTCAAACAAAAGACCATACAGCTATGAGTATTACCTACAGAGTGGCAGCCTCGATAGTGAGACTCCTAAACATCAAGAAGCTCTTTAGAAAGTCAGAGGCAGAGATCCTCGCCTTTGCGACTAAGCAGTCGAATAAGTTCAGACTTCGGCTAGATCAATTCAAGGGCTATCACTGCTCCATAGAGGAGGTCGACGGCTTTAAGTGTGTCAAGCTACAGGCGACTCCTAAGCCCGCTGCAAAAGCTGTCCTGCTACTTTATGGCGGAGGATATGTCACACCACCAGATGCGAGAGACTTCAAGATAGCCAAGAGGATTGTCGATCAGACGGGGAGCGATGTGTGGTTTTTCCTTTACCCCCTTATTGTGGAGCAAACACTCGAGGTGACCTTTGAGAAGACGCATCAGCTCTATCGGCGCATGCTCGAGCAGTACGCTCCTGAGCAAATATCGATCTTAGGCTTCTCCTCAGGAGCTTGTCTCGCTATCGGGATAGGACAATATAATAATGAGCAGCACCAGCAGCTACCTAGCCCCAGACAAATTATAGCGGTCTCTCCTGGAGGCATCCCCCTCTCGCTTTGTGAGGGACATGAAGACATGGCAGACGAAGATGCAGACTTCATCGCCTCTCTGAAGGCTCTCTCGGCGCAAGACATAATCGTCGACTACCATTACTTCGGCACTGTAGCCTCAATAATGAACCGACACAAGCGACTGCCTGACTATATGATCAACAGCTGCGTGGGCGACTTCTCACACTTTCCCAAGACCCACCTTTACTATGGGTCTCACGAGTGTCTCTACGCTTGCGCCCCCTACTACAAGCGCGCATTCGTGCAGTATGGGGTCCCCTATGAGATACATATCGGTGAGGGACTGTGCCACTGCTATCCGCTCTTTCGCTTCTTTCCAGAGGGACGTAAGGCTCAGGACGAAATCATCAATCGCCTAAGATAAGCGTAGCACACCTTCCCAAGCGAAAGGGAGTCTTACGTGAGAGTTTTGCAAAATCCTCCTAGTAGGAAAGGGGGTTCTATCCAAAAGCACTTGCGATACCTTCCGTAAAGAATTGAAGTAGGGCTCTTAGGAACTAACCAAGAGCCCTATATGTCGCTATGGGCAATGGTAATCAGCGACAGACGGTGCCACTCTCTAATTTAATCGAACGTGAGATGTGGTGCGCCATTGGCGTAAAAATCGTTACCTTTGCATCAAGCTTTCTTGTGAGGAGATCACCACGCATGGTACGATGCTCACGCTACAGACTTCCTGATTACTACCTCATGGCTACATCTAAAGATAAACTAACTAAGAAACGCTCGACAAAGACTCGCAAGCGTACGAACGCTCCTGGCAGAAAGGACTCAACACCCTCTCGCTCGGTGGGGAGTCGTATGCGCTCGTGGGCGCAGGGGCTACAAAACAATATCGTCAACAAGCGATATGGCGAGCTGATCTCGTTTATCTTAGGCCTGATCCTCCTAGCCTTCATCATATACATCTTGGTGGCTTGTGGCTCCTACCTTATGGTGGGCTCTCGTGACCAAAGCATCGTCACGGAGCTAACGCCTTGGGAGGCACTGACACAGACGCTCCCTGAGGGGATCGACAGCTCCGTCGTGGAGATACAGAATATAACTCGTGTGCATGGAGCCTATCTAGCCCATTGGCTGATGGATGGCTTCCTCGGATTCGGCAGCTGGCTCTTGCTCCTCTTCGGCATCGTCTGTGCGCTGCGTATGATGCGCATCACCAAGCGAGGGAGTCTCATCAAGCTATGTGTCTATACTATCCTGCTAAGCCTGTGGACGGCACTAGCGCTCTCAGCACTGCAAAGCATCCTGGGGATGCCCACATTCTTCCGCTGGGGAGGTGTCTATGGTGCGCTTTGGCTAGGCAAGATGCTGCCAGCCATCGGGTGGCTAGGCGTCTCGCTGACACTGCTAGTCACAATCATTATCCTCATCGTGGTAATACGCTACGAGTACCTCCAGTGGATGCGCCGAGCTATCGGTCTAGGCTGGGTCAAGCGTCCTAATCGTCGTCACACGACCGACAGCTCCCTAGAGAGCATCGATGATGAGACGGAGCTCACAGGTGGAGAGCCTACGGATACAAATGAAGAGATCCTCCCAGACGATGAGGATGGCGACCTAGACACTACGAAAGATGAAGATGAGGAGGCTCCACTTCCTGCATCAAGCGTCTTGGCTGCACAGTCAGCATCACATACCACATCACAGGCCACTGCAAACGCTCCGCAAGCACGTCGCCAGTCCGTCTCTACGCCAGCTGAGGAGAGCTTGGAGGGCAGCGTCACTGTGACCGTAGCGCAGGGAGATGCCGACTCGCAGGCTGTCTCCGTCATGCCTCAGAGTGACACTCGTCGTGGAGGATATCAGATGCCTTCGCCTGACCTACTGGCCGATGTCGATCAGTCTTCGCAGACGATCGATCGAACGGAGATCAAGGAGATCGAGCAGCTCATCATCGAGAAGCTGAGCGATCTAGGCATCGGACTAGAACCGGTCGAGGTGACCATCGGACCGACCGTGACGCTCTATGAGTTTAAGCTAGATCCTAAGGTCAAGGTCAATCGTATACGCAGCCTTGAGGACGACATAGCGATGAAGGTAGAGAGCATCGGCGGCATCCGTATCATTGCTCCGATGCCAGGACGTGGCACCATAGGTATCGAGGTTCCCAACCGCAACCCGCGGACCGTCGGTATGAAGGCGCTGATCACTTCGCAGAAGTTTATCACGACGGACATGAAGCTCCCGATAGCCATCGGGCGTACGATCACGAACGATGTTTACCTCTTTGACCTCTCCAAGATGCCACACCTCCTGATCGCAGGTGCTACGGGTCAGGGTAAGAGTGTCGGTCTCAATGCGCTCATCACTTCACTTCTATACAATAAGCGCCCCGAGGAGCTTAAGCTGATCCTCATCGACCCGAAGATGCTAGAGTTTAGCATCTACGAGAGCATCGGTCGCCACTTCCTGACGAAGCTGGAGGACGCGGAGAAGTATATCATCACCGACACAACCAAGGCGCTCCCCGTCCTAGAGTCGCTCTGCGTGGATATGGACGGGCGCTACGAACTGCTCGCACGTGCTAAGGTGCGCAACATCGCCGAGTACAACAAGCTCTTCCGTCAGGGGCATCTACGTGAGGAGGATGGCTTCGTCTTCCTCCCCTACTTGGTACTCATCGTCGATGAGTTTGCCGACCTCATCATGACCACGGGACGAGCCATCGAGAAGCCTATCGCACGCCTCGCACAGAAAGCGCGCGCAGCGGGTATTCACATTGTCCTAGCGACTCAACGTCCTAGTACAGACGTGATCACAGGTTTGATCAAGGCAAACTTCCCAGCACGTATCGCCTTCAAGGTCTCCTCGCAAGTGGACTCTCGTACCATCCTCGACACCAAGAGTGCCAAGGATCTCATCGGACGTGGCGACATGCTTATCAACGACGGCAAGGAGATGCGACGTATCCAGTGTGCCTTCATTGACACGCCCGAGACGGAGCGCATCGTGGATCACATCTCTCGTCAGCCCTATCCGACAGAGCCTTATCTGCTGCCTGAGCCGCCCGCCACGGAGGGAGCTGCTGGGGCAGCTGGTGTAGGAGGAGGCGCGACCGAGCGCGACCCGCTCTTTGAGGAGGTGGCTCGCCATGTCGTGCAGATGCAGCAGGGATCGACTAGCAATATCCAGCGACGCTTTAACATCGGGTACAACCGCGCTGGACGCATTATGGATCAGCTCTACGAGTGCGGCATCGTGTCGGGACAAGATGGTAGTAAACCTCGTCAAGTGCTGATCGCGGATGAGACAACCCTCGATCAACTCTTAGATACTTTCTAAACGGTAACCATTATGAGACCTAATCACTCCTTACCATACCAGCGATACAGTGTACGCTTTGCTACGCATCTCTTAGGTTCGCTCCTAGCATTGTTTCTGTGTGGCACCTTTGCCATAGCACCTCTGCATGGACAGCGCAAAGCGGTTTTTGACCTTAACAAAGCGCTCCAACAGTTCGAGCAGCAGGTCAAAAAGGGGGTCGCTATCACCTTTACACTAACCTCGCAAGGCTCAAAGCCTCAAGAGGGCTACACGTGGCTCTACGGACGTCGCTTTATGCTCAGCATGCCTGGCATGGAGGTGGCCTTCGACGGCTCGACACTGCGTATCATCAACCAGAGCGAGCGCACCTACACCTTGATGACGCCCTCCGAGCAAGACCTCACGGCGATGAATCCGCTCGCTTATATACAGAAGACCTCGCAGCGCTACCGTATCACCGAGCGCAAGAGTCCTCGTGGCACGGTCATCTACCGCTTTGTGCCCACACAGGGTACCAACGTACTCGCAGGGGTCAAGTACTATGAGGTGACTTTTGACCAGCAGAGTCAGGCTCCTAAGCGGGTCGATCTGTACTTTGACCTAGGCGAGCAGGTCTCTTACACCATCCACAAGATACAGCCGAAGGAGCATATTACGTCACAATCCTTTACCTTTGCACCGCAAGAATACAAATCGCTTGAGGTCGTAGACTTACGCTAGCCCCCTTGCGATCTACACAATAAACTATGTACATACAGGTACTCAAATCTAAGATCCATCGTGTCCGGGTCACACAAGCTAACCTCAACTACGTAGGTAGCATCACCATCGACCGCACCCTCATGGATGCCGTCGGCATACTACCAGGAGAGCGGGTGCAGGTGGTAGACTGCAACAACGGCAACCGCCTCGACACCTACGTCATCGCTGGCGAGCCCGACAGCGGAGTCATCTGTCTCAATGGTCCCGCAGCCCGTCTCGTACAGCCTGACGACATCGTCATCATCATGTCTTATGCGCTTATGGACTACGATGAGGCTCGCACCTTCCAGCCTAAGATCATCTTCCCCGATAGCGACACGAATCGTCTATAAACCACTCATCATCTCAGCAACATGTTTGAAAACCTCAGCGAACGCCTAGAGCGTTCATTCAAAATACTCAAAGGACAAGGGAGTATTACCGAAATAAATGTCGCCGAAACGCTCAAGGATGTACGCCGCGCCCTACTCGACGCCGACGTTAACTACAACGTAGCTCGAGACTTCACGAACCAAGTCAAGGAGAAGGCTCTCGGACAGGACGTCCTCACGTCGGTCAATCCAGGGCAGATGATGGTCAAGCTCGTCCATGACGAGCTAGCCACACTGATGGGTAGTGAGGCGGTGGCTATCAACCTCAAGGGGAGTCCCGCCATCATCCTTATGTCAGGACTGCAGGGCTCTGGTAAGACCACCTTCTCAGGCAAGCTCGCCAATATGCTCAAGAAGCAGGAGCAGCGCAAGCCGCTCCTCGTAGCGTGTGACGTATACCGTCCCGCTGCTATCCAGCAGCTACACGTACTGGGCGAGCAGATCGGTGTACCCGTCTACAGCGAGCCGGATAGCAAAGATCCCGTACAGATCGCTCGCAATGCGATCGCACATGCACAGCAGGAGGGACTAGACACCGTCATCATCGATACCGCAGGTCGTCTGGCGGTCGATGAGGAGATGATGAATGAGATCAGCAGCATCAAGGATGCGATCCGACCCGATGAGACCCTCTTCGTCGTTGACTCCATGACCGGTCAGGATGCGGTCAATACGGCAGCCGAGTTTGACAAGCGACTCGACTTCGACGGTGTGATCCTCACCAAGCTCGATGGTGACTCACGTGGTGGTGCGGCACTCTCTATACGCAGTGTCGTCAATAAGCCAATCAAGTTCGTCGGTACCGGCGAGAAGATGGAGGCGCTGCAGGTCTTCCACCCCTCACGTATGGCCGATCGTATCCTCGGCATGGGTGATATCGTCTCACTCGTCGAGCGTGCGCAGCAGCAGTACGACGAGGAGGAGGCAAAGCGTCTGGAGGCAAAAATCGCGAAGAACCAATTTGACTTCGACGACTTCCTCGCGCAGATCGCTCAGATCAAGAAGATGGGTAACCTAAAGGACCTCGTCTCCATGATCCCTGGAGTCGGCAAGATGGTCAAGGATCTAGACATCAGCAACGACGCCTTCAAGGGCATCGAGGCGATCATCTACTCCATGACCCCCGAGGAGCGCGCCAAGCCTAGTCTCCTCGATGGCTCGCGACGCAAGCGCATCGCCGATGGTAGTGGCACCTCTGTTGCCGAGGTCAATAGGCTCATACAGCAGTTTGACCAGGTCAGCAAGGTCATGCGCAAGATGCAGAGCGGTGGCCTAGGTCGTGCTCAAGCTAAGAAGCAGAAGAAAAACAAAAAGCGCCGCTAAACCTCACATATAGAGGGAGCAGCACACGCAAGAGACGCATCGTCCCCGTCAGCAGATGAGGGGCGGTGCGTCTCTTGCTTTTATCTAATTCGTTTTGTACCTTTGCTTTACACTTACACGCAAACGTATCTACAATCCTATGAAACGCATTCTTCCCTTACTCATGTGCATTGCTCTTATGGTCTCTTGCAAATCTTCAGAGCCTAACCCTACGGAGTGTGAGACATACAGAGCCACATTCAGAGCTACCCCAAACTCATTCCCTGGAAAGGGTGGAGCAGGTCATATAGAGGGTATCCTCGAGCAGATCGGCTCCGATGGCGAGGCCATCAATCAGAGACAACTCAAGGCAGACGAATTTACCATCAGTCTCAAGGAGGGCGACGCCTCTGAGATTACCATCGACAATGCACAGAAGAGCTTCGTCGTAAAGGAGGGCAGCGATGAAGTAGATTTCATACTCGAGGCTGTCGTAACAGCGCACCCTAGTCCCACACAGCTGATCACCATACATCGTGAGTCCAATCAGCTACAGCTCCCGCTAGCCTATGTAACCGAGTACAATGTCAATCCGGCTGGCGATGCCTTTGTGACCACCCATGCCAACAACACCAGTGGTTACTTCACATTCCCTGAGGCTGTTGAGAAGTTTGCCTCTATCACGATCGCAGGCAAGCAGTATCACCTCCCCACGATAGCTGAGTGGCAGGCCATCGTGCCTCGATACAGTGGTATGCCGAACTTCGTTGAGTTTGACCACGACTGCGACTTCCGCGATGTCGAGGAGACCGTTATGGTCCATGGCACAGAGATCACCTCTACGAACGATTACTACTCCGCATCTACCGGCAAGATAAAGGCCACCTACGCCATCCGCTTTAAGGGTACTGACCTACTCTCAGCATGGAGATATGAGTACATCGTCAATCCCGATGATGATAGCCCAGCGAGCATGATGATGAAGATAACATGCCGACCCGTATCAAGGACGGCGAGCATCGAGGAGGTCTCTCAGCCAGCATTTTGGGAGCCTACCGCAGAGGACATCGTACGCATCTTCCCCTCTTGTGGCTGGAAGCGTCACGATGAGCAGAGTGGCAAGGACGCTATCCGTCTCATGAAGACCAGCGGATACTACTGGGCCGTTGATCAGGAAAACAATGATCGTGGCTGGCGTATGGGCTACTATAGTCACTGTGCCGACTCTGGAAATAGTAACCCCAAGACCTGTGGCTTCACCATCAGACTATTTAAGTAAGCAACCAGCTCACATCTCCTCGGGGCGCACCGCTCTCTGAGGAGATGGAGCTCTACAATAATAGAGATGCACATCTCTCCCTACGATGTTGAGGGCATACCACTTTCATTTCACAATGAAGTGCCAGAGCATCATCAACCATCTATAGAATGATAGCCACGTGAGGAAAATCGAAAACCTCGGTGGCTATTTTTTTTATTTTCCACGTGAGGGGAAAAGAGACTCTTCCTCCACGTAACCTGTAAACTACGGCGAGTCTCACTCACAGACGGACTGCTCCACCCTATCCTCTCAGCGATTGAAGCAGCTTGATCCGATGTCGGACGACAATAGTTTTTTATTCGTATCTTTGTGACGGTCTTAACGACCGCTTCACTGACAATTCATTTTCTAACTATAAAACAGGAATAAGCTATGAGACAATTCTCTCTACTCCTTATCGCACTCCTCTCAAGCCTCGTCATGGTCGCTCAGGCTCCCAAGACAGAAGGCGAGAGCAACGAGTTTACTATTATCAAGCAACTACCCATCACCTCTATCAAGGATCAGGCAAACAGTGGTACCTGCTGGTCTTACTCTACAATTGGCTTCCTCGAGTCTGAGATCCTTCGTAAGGGAGGTCCTGAGGTCGACCTTTCCGATATGTTTGTCGTCAATCACACTTATCGCGACAAGGCGGAGAAGTATGTGCGCCTACATGGCAAGGGCAACCTCGCTCAGGGTGGTTCTTTCTACGATGTTCTCTACGTCTTTGATCACTACGGAGCTGTTCCCGAGGAGTTCATGACTGGTCTCAACTACGGTACAAAAAAGAACGCTCACAGCGAGCTAGAGGCTGTCCTCAAGGGTATGCTCGACGCTGTCGTTGAGAACCACAACGGTCGTCTCTCCACTGCATGGAAGAGTGCTTACGACAAGGTCGTAGACACCTATCTAGGCGAGCTGCCTAAAGAGTTTACCTACAATGGTAAGCGCTACACACCCAAGAGCTTTGCAGAGAGTCTCGGCATCAAGGCTTCTGACTATGTCTCACTGACGAGCTACACACACCACCCCTTCTACACCGCCTTCCCCCTCGAGATCGAGGACAACTGGCGCTGGTCTAGCTCGTGGAATCTACCCATCGATGAGCTCATGCAGGTCATCGACAACGCTATCCTCAATGGCTACCCCATCGCTTGGGGCGCTGACGTCAGCGAGGTTGGCTTCACACGTGACGGTATCGGCGTACTGGCTGACGTAGATGCTATCGAGACGAAGGGCTCTGACCAGGCACGCTGGGTCGGTCTTAGCTACAGCGACAAGGCTGCTGAGGTTCGTCGTATGATCAATAGTGCAGACTGCCCCGAGATCGAGCCTACACAGGAGTTTCGTCAGGAGGGTTTTGACAACTTTACCCTTACCGACGACCACGGTATGGTCATCATCGGTAAGGCTCAGAACCAGAACGGTCGCACCTTCTACATGATCAAGAACTCATGGGGTGAGAGCGGTAAGTACAAGGGCATCTGGTACGTATCTAAGAACTACGTAGCAGGCCGTACGATGAATATCGTCGTACACCGTGACGCTATCCCCGCAGCTATCGCTAAGAAGCTTGGTCTGAAGTAATCGTCTCCACTAGATAATTAGAGAGTCCCCACACCAGTCCTAGGTACCGATGTGGGGACTCTTTTTTAGTATCGACCTGCGCAGTAAGCTCCGACATACGGGTCTGATATGCCCTAGGGCAACAATAAATCTGACTCGAAATCGTTCACTTATTGCCAGCCTGAGGGGTCAAACGGGTTAAATTCGTCGGGCTAAAATTTGGCTGTTTCGAAATTTATTCCGACCTTTGACGAGTATGTAGATGAAGTCTTCTGCTGTAAGTGACAGGTGCAAGAGGATCTATCTACTGTATATCAGACTTTTAATTCACAAACTATCGACAGAAGCACATTATTTATCAATCTAGACTTTATGACAAGTAAGAGAACGAGCTTTGTCGCCTTCGTGGGGCTCATCTTTGTAGCCTGTATCCAACTGGCTGCAGCACCATCACCCCAACAGAAGACCACACGACCTCCACTGAAACTAGTGTCCCCCACAAGGATTGTGGTGTCACCAGACTCCCTAGTAACTAGGAACTGGCTGGCAGACGGGTACACTATAGTAACGGCAAAAGATGCCGAGGCACGCATATCCAGCGCTGAGATGGAGCGCGCACTCGAGAGAGAGGCTCTCGAATACCCCGCAATAGATCTATATGGCGAAGACTCGTGGACTGACTGGGTAAACCCCTTTGCAGGTAAAAGTAGCCCACGTATCCCCGCTACATATAACATCGACTGCTCGGGCTTCGTCATGCCTCTAGCGGGTACGATGCGTGTCACCTCCAATTATGGCTACCGCGCTCGCTATCGTCGCGAGCACAAGGGCATTGACCTAGCTCTCCGCACAGGCGATGACGTACGAGCTGCTTTCGATGGCAAGGTACGCATCCGAGGCTATGAGCGTGGTGGCTATGGTAACTACATCGTCATACGACATCCCAACGGCCTCGAGACCGTCTATGGACACATGAGCCGCTGCATCGCCAAGGAAGGACAGATCGTCAAGGCTGGCGAGGTCATCGGCAAGGGAGGTAGCACAGGGCGTAGCACAGGGCCACACCTGCACTTCGAGACACGCTTCCTAGGTATCGATATCAATCCCTCCAAGATCATCGACTTTGGAGTAGGAGCACCTCAGAGTGACTACTACACCTTTGTCGCTCCTAGGGGGTATAAGACCTATGCTTACGAGGAGGGAAATACTCAGAGCAAGGCTGGTGATACTAAGTACAAGGCAAAAGCGAAGAAAAACCGCCCCAGCGTATCGCACACGCCTCGTATATATCGTGTCAAGAAGGGAGACACACTCTCAAAAATTGCTAAGAAGACGGGCGTATCCGTACGCCATCTCTGCAAGGCAAACAATATGTCCTCACGGGCTACACTACGTCCAGGCCAAGCACTGAAGTACTAGCCACACACAGTTTGAGATCTCTCCTAGGAGTTTTAATCTAAAAGCGGGTATCCCATCGCTCCTCAAAGAGAGAGACAAACATAACACATGTAATACATTAAGAGAGCAAGGTGAATCTTCGTGAACACTTTGCTCTCGTCACATTTGATCCGTCCATACTGATGCAACTACGATCCACTACGCTTTACCCCTTACTCTTATTGCTGCTCCTACCATTGTCAGGGTGGGCGCAAGAAGATCACATAGACACTACGCAAGCTGTGCAAATACTGCAGCAAGCCGAGCAGCGTGGAGAGGCTCGCTATGGAGTCTCCGTGTGGCGCATTGATGAGGACAAGCCCCTACTTGACTACCGAAGCAGAGAGCGGTTTACACCCGCCTCCGTGACCAAGATCTTCTCCTCTGCCACGGCACTCATAGCACTAGGTGCCGACTATCAGTTCCCTACAGAGATCGGTTATCGTGGAGACATCACAAATGATGGCGTACTAAAGGGCGATCTCATCATCGTAGGACATGGAGACCCCTCACTTGAGTCGAAGCATTACCCACGCCGCAAGGGGATCTTCTACGAGCAGGTCTACCTAGCACTGCAACAAGCGGGCATTCGCCAGATACGAGGTCGTATCATCGTTGATGCCTCTGCCTACTGCGACGAGGGCTATCTCGATGTATGGCCCCGTGAGGACTGGGGCAGGCGCTACGCTCCAGCCGTCTATGGAGTCAACCTCTGCGACAACATCATGCAGGTCGGCATCTCTGCACAGGAAGTGGCAAAAGGAGCTAAGGCACCCACCTTTCTCCACCCCTCCACGCCAGGGCATGCGTGGCAGATGGACATACAGCTAGTCAAGCGGGGCCGTCTATTAGCCATATCGGCAGATCGCAACTCCCGCACCACACGTCGGCTATCGGGTCGTCTAGTACGTGGCAGCTCTAAGCGACAGGTCATCGCCTGCGACCTGAGCAATCCCGCCATGGCACTGGCTCTGCAGCTAGCAGAGCATCTACAGCAGCGTGGCATAGAGCTCACCGACTGCCAGAGTGTCGCCTACTATGACAAGTCCGCTCCAGCACTCACCACCCTACTAGACATCTATCTAAGCCCGCATCTGAGCGAGTTAATACGCACCTGCAACTATCACAGCGTCAACCTCTACGCAGAGGCTCTCCTCCGTAGCATCGGCAATCGTTTTGGCTCTGTACAGCAGGGTGGATGTATCTCGACAAGCGAAGCGCTACGACAAGAGATGAACTACTGGCGGGAGACCTGCAGCCTCTCGGCTAATGAGCTAGAGCTCTACGATGGCTCTGGGCTATCACCCCGCAGCAAGCTCTCGCCTTATGCGCTGACCGCTGCTTTGCGACAAGTTTACCGCCTACCGCTACCGCTCTCAGACCCATTCATCCTATCCTTGCCTCAAGTGGGCCGCGAGGGCACTGTCCGCAAGTTGCTCTCAGCGTCGCAGCTCACTGCTTACTTCAAGAGCGGCTCCATACGAGGTGTGCAAAACTATGCGGGCTACGTTAGCTACAACGGGCATACCTACTGCGTCTCCCTCCTCGCCAACGACATGCGTCATCGGGGCACTACACGACGCACCATGACGCAAGTATTAGAGGCTCTCTTCCCCAATTCACCCACAACAAGAGCCTCTAACCTCTAATCTCGGCTAATTCCTATTTTGAGGTGCTGGGAAAACTTTAGGATGACGTATTCTAATCAACTGAGACCATAAAACAGAATATCCACGTGGAGATTTTCGATTTTCCACGTGGATATTTTTGATTCTCCACGTAGGTACGAAACGATTCCTCCGAAGTTTCATTTGATTCCTCCGAAGTTTCATTTCATATCCACGTGGAGATTTTTTATTCTTCACGTGGAGATTTGAGAATTCCCACGTGGGGATCCACCTTCTCTCCAGCACCTCAAAATAAAAATTAGCCGTCTAATCTCTAACTTCTAACCTCTAAAGTCTAATCTCTAACCTCTAAATTCGCTATCTTTGCAAGAGGCTTCTGTAAGGAGCCTTTTTAATCTAGAGACCGATCTATGCGATTGCTTATAGCACGTCACGGAGAGACAGAGGAGAACTTGCGCTCTATCTGTCAAGGGCAGACAGCTGGCACGCTAACTCGACGAGGGGTGGCGCAATGTCTACAATTGGGGGACAAGCTGAAGGGGTGTCCCATCACACATATATATAGTAGTGATCAGCTGCGGGCACGTCGCTCGGCTGAGCTGATGATGTCATCGAGTGGATGCAAGGCTCCTCTGGTGCTGGACGAACGACTGCGCGAGCGCTCCTTCGGTCGGTGGGAAGGACGTCCCTTTGTCGAGATTCCATCGCTAGACGAGGAGTCGCACGAGATCGAGACGGTCGAGGCTATTGCGGAGCGTCTGCAGAGCTTCTTACAGGATTTAAGACAGAGACATAGTAATGAGGAGGATCTGGTGCTACTCATGGGGCATGGCTTCACTATGAGGGTGCTAGAGGCCTTGCTACAGGGAGGGCCGCTCGCTAAGGTAGAGGAGATCACCTTCCTACCCAATGGGGACTACCGCCTATACGAGGGGGGCAAGCTCTGCAAGCGTCCGAAGGTGGTCTACATATCTGGGGGGCAGCGCAGTGGCAAGAGTGGCTACGCCCAGCGACTGGCGCGCTCGCTCTCTGATCGACCTATCTACCTCGCTACGGCGCGTCACTGGGACGAGGACTTCGAGCGTCGCATAGCGCGTCACCAAGCGGATCGAGGGCCTGAGTGGACTACTATCGAGGAGCCTCGCTACCTGAGCCAGACACAGATAGCTGGGCGTGTCGTACTGATAGACTGTGTGACGCTATGGCTTACGAATATCTACAGCGATCTAGAGTTTGACGCTGAGGCTTCGCTCAGCGAGGCGCGTCGTGAGTGGCAGCAGCTACTACATCATTGCGAGGCGGATACGCTGATCGTGGTGAGTAACGAGATCGGCATGAGCCTGCACGCTTCCGATGCGAGTTCACGAGCTTTTGTAGATCTACAAGGGTGGGTCAACCAATATATCTCTGCCACAGCCGACGAAGCTTACTTAATGGTCTCTGGCAGAGCTTTACGGACGGAACTAATTTCAGACTTACATATAGAGAGATATGACTTTTGAGGAGGAACTACAAGAGCGGATCGACAGCCGCACGAAGCCTAAGGGTTCTCTAGGGCAGCTGGAGCGCATCGCCTACAAGGTGGGCATGATACAGCATAGCGTGACGCCTCAGTTGATCGACCCTGTGCTGCTGGTGATGGCTGCAGATCATGGGATCGTCGAGGAGGGCGTGAGTCCATGTCCTAAGGAGATCACTTGGCAGCAATGCATCAACTTCGTCTCGGGCGGCGGGGCTTGTAGTGTCTTGGCGCGGCAAAATGGCTTTCGTCTGCGTGTCATAGATGTAGGCGTCGACTACGACTTCCCAGAGGCTTGTCGTATTGAGTCGGCTAAGGTGATGCACGGCACCCGCAATATGCTTCACGAGCCAGCTATGACGACAGAGGAGTGTGCTGAGGCGATGCTGATCGGCGCTCAATGTGTGGCGCAAGAGGCGGAGCGTGGGTCTAATGTGATCGCCTTTGGTGAGATGGGTATCGGCAATACTTCGCCAGCGACGCTGATCCTACACAAAATCACGGGACGCTCTATTGCCTCGATCATTGGTCCAGGCTCGGGACTGCGTGGCTCAGGGCTAGAACATAAGACCAAGGTGCTCGAAGAGGTGTCTGCACGCTATAATCCGCAAAGTCCTATGGAGCTACTGTCGCAGATGGGTGGACTAGAGATCGCTGCTATCTGTGGAGGTGTCCTAGAGGCATACAAGAGAGGTATGCTGATCCTTGCGGATGGTGTGATCGCTACCTCAGCCTTTATGGTGGCACACGAGATGGAGCCACGCATTGTGGACAATGTGCTTTTCGCTCACACCTCCGAAGAGCCAGGACACCAAGCGATGATCGACTACCTCGGCGGAGAGGCGATCCTGTCGCTGGGGATGCGTCTCGGCGAGGGTACGGGAGCACTCGTTGCCTATCCGGTTATTCAGTCGGCCGTTGCCTTTATGAGCAATATGCGAGGCTTTGCGGACGCTGCGGTCTATCGTGTAGACAAGTAAGGAGAGACTTGACCTATGGCTTGGGATCTGCGGCGCACGATACGCTCTGAGTGGGACCTGCTTCGTCTCTCGCTGCTCTTCTACACTCGTATACCTGTGGGACATGTAGAGTATCATGAGAAGCGTATGGGAGAGTCCTTTCGCTACTTTCCTCTGCTGGGTGCGATCGTAGGAGTTGTGATGGCGGGGATCTATGCGTTGGCTGGCTACTACCTACCAGAGGCTGTTGCTGCTGTGATGAGCGTGATCGTTGGTTTAGTTGTCACGGGCGGGATGCACGAGGATGGTTTGTCGGACTATTGCGATGCCTTCGGAGGGTATCACGATAGAGATACGACGCTACGCATTATGAAGGACAGCTCGACGGGCGTGTACGGTATACTGGGTCTAGTGATGCTCCTCATGAGCCGTGTCGTCCTGCTAAGCTACATACCTTACGAGACCGCTATCGGGACGATTGTAGCTATGGCGGTGGTGGGACGCTGGATGCCTATCCTCGTGATGCGTCTCTCGGTCTACGCTCGTAAGAGTGGCGAGGAGAGCAAGGCGACGCATCTGCGACAAGCGGTCACCACGAAGACACTGCTCATAGCGGCTGTCTGGGCACTCCTAGCACTCTTGCTCTTGCCTTGGCAGGCTGCCGTTGTGGCTCCAGTGCTGATGATAGGTCAGGCACTGCTGATCATGCGCATTAGCAATAAGCGTATCGGTGGATACACGGGCGATGTGCTGGGAGCTATAGTCTGCTTGGGCGAGCTCACGCTACTGCTGGTCACGCTTGTGGTAACTATCTACGCCTGACGGGTATGAGCCTCTACCTCGTGCGTCACTCCCCTGTTGCTCTGCCCAAAGGCATCTGCTACGGCTGGCTCGAAGTGCCACTCTCGGAGGAGTACCCTCGCTATGCGCAGCAGATTATCGCAGAGCTGAGAGAAATTCGGCTAGACAAGATCTACAGTAGTCCATCACTCCGCTGTGTTGTCCTCGCTGAGGCGATAGCCCTGACCAAGGGGTTGACCATTCGTCAGGACGAGCGACTGCGCGAACTGAACTTTGGCGCGTGGGAAGGGCTCACCTGGCAGGAGGTCTACGAGCAAGAGGCGGGACGAGCGTGGTTTGCCGACTACTGGCACGCTAAGACAGCGGACGGCGAGAGCCACGACGACCTACTGGCGCGGGTAGCCGACTTTGAGGCGGAGCGGGACTCGAATGCTCAAACACTCCTTGTGACGCACGCAGGGGTAATTCGTGCTTATCGTATTTTGCTGGGCAAGCTTTCGCCTAGCGATGCGATGGCGCAAGAGGTTAACTTTGGAGAGATATATCAATATGAATAAGCTAAAGCCGATTATGCTCGTCGGAACTGGCTCCGACGTAGGGAAGTCCATCGTGGCGACAGGCATCTGTCGTATCTTGCTACAGGAGGGGTATAAGCCCGCTCCCTTTAAGGCGCAAAACATGTCGCTCAATAGCTACCCCACCCCCGAAGAGGGTGAGATAGGTCGTGCGCAAGCGGTACAGGCGGAGGCGTGCGGCATACCTTGTCACACCGATATGAACCCGATCCTTCTTAAGCCGACGGCCGATCAGACGACGCAAGTGATCCTCAACGGCAAGGCGGTGGGCAATCAGTCGGCACGCTCTTACTTCAATGCGGAGCAGCGCAAGCCGCTCTTTGTAGAGGCGATGAAAGCGTTCGACAGACTAGCGAGCCAGTACAACCCGATCGTGATAGAGGGTGCCGGGAGCATCTCGGAGGTCAACTTATGGCCGATGGACATCGTCAATATGCGGGTGGCGCTGCGTACGGGTGCTGACGTTTACCTCGTGGCAGACATCGAGCGTGGGGGGATCTTTGGCAGTCTCTACGGGACGATCGAGCTATTGCCCCCAGCAGAGCGCGCTGCGATCAAGGGGATCATCATCAATAAGTTCCGTGGCGACCCCCTGTCTCTTATACACATCTCCGAGCCCACGAGACCGAGGCTGATATCGTATG
>ERZ1031273.368-NODE-368-length-17140-cov-23.399005_pt1 | contig 17140 bp, 8 predicted proteins | sample MGYA00516575_ERZ1031273 | MGnify/ENA primary metagenome ERZ1031273 (study PRJEB33718, sample SAMN03159816) | human skin metagenome | collected 2014-02-25 | study: EMG produced TPA metagenomics assembly of the PRJNA266117 data set (Human skin bacterial metagenome... | reverse complement strand
GAAGAACAACAGTATGGGAAACGGCAATCTTTGGCGAGTTACATATTCCTACAACACAACCTCGGAGGTCTTCTTGAAAAAGTCCGTGGTGAGAAGTCATACGGATATGACTACATCACCAAGATTGGCTACGATAAGTTCGAGCAACGTACCTATCTGAAGTACTGCAACGGAGCGGAGACTTTCTACTCCTATGACCCACAGCGTCGCCGACTAGAGAATCTTGTGGTCAATGCCAAGGCAGGCACCATCATGGACAATGCCTACAGCTATGATGCCGTGAGCAACGTACTAAGCGTAAAGAACAATGCGCCACTTCCACAGAGTGGCAAGGCTGGCGGACAAATGAGTCATAGTTATACTTATGACCCATTGTATCGTTTGTCAAGCGCAACGAATAGCATAGGGGGATACCCCCGTTTTTACCGCAAATGTCAAGAGGCGATTGACTCGCTTGACAGCTATCTCACACCCTTCGCCCGCCAAAAACGTTTAGGACACTATTGCCTTGGCAGCGAATTTACAGCGAAGAGAACGTGTTTTTGATGAAATAAGATTTTATTTACTACCTTTGTGGTGTAATGGCAGGTATCCTGCTGCCCTGCACCGGCAATGGGCGTGGAGACTTGACCATTAGCGATGCAAGCATTATACATAACAGATACACTAACGAATTTTGAAAATTATGAGAAAGACTCTTCTTACACTCTCCGCTGTTGCTGCAGGCCTCATCGGCATGTCAGCTAATGCGCAGGAGGTAAAGTCCAACGAGGAGTACCTCGCTGAGACCCCCGCCAACAAGGTGGCTTTTGAGCCCACCAGCAGCCACTGGTTCATCCAGGCTCTCGGTGGTATCAACGTCCCCTTCTACACCCACTGGGATAATACTGCTGTCGCAAAGGCTCAGAAGGACGCAGCCTTCGGCGACAAGTTCAGCTGGAGCGCCGGCATCGCTGTAGGTCAGTGGCACAACCCCTACTTCGGTACCCGTCTGGCTATCGACTACAACAATGTCAAGGCCTTCGGTGCTGCTAAGCCCATCGAGCTTCGCGCCATCAATCCCCACTTTGACTTCCTCTTCGACATCACCAATTACTTTGCTCCCTACGATGCCAATCGTGTATTCCACGTAGTTCCCTACCTCGGTGTAGGTTACTTCGGCTCTAACATCATGGGCAAGGATCAGGATGCGTCTGACGAGAACTTCAAGGCTATCTTCTCTGACACGAAGGTGAACGGTGCTAAGGATGCCTTCTTCGGCGAGATCGATCACGCTATCTCTGCCAACCTCGGTATCGACTTCAACATCAACTTCACCCCGCGCGTTGCTCTGACCATCGCTCCCCAGGCTACTTTCGTGCCCGGCTTTGATCACGGTGACATCATCACCGGCATCCGTGGCGGTCTTACCTTCAACGTTGGTGACGTAGAGTTCAACGGCGTACAGCCCATGGACTGGGATCTCGTAAACGGTCTCCAGAGCCAGCTCAACGACCTCCGCAGCCAGAATGCTGAGCTCAGCAAGCGTCCCGTACGCTGCCCTGAGTGCCCCGAGGTACAGCCCACCGTTGTTGCTCAGAACTATGAGAATGTCGTTTACTTCCGTATCGACAGCTCTAAGATCGACAAGAACCAGGAGATCAACCTCTACAACACCGCTGAGTACGTAAAGGCTAACAACACCCCGATCACCGTGACCGGCTATGCTGACGTACAGACCGGTACCTCTAACTACAACATGCAGCTCTCTGAGAAGCGTGCCCGCAACGTAGCTGACAAGCTCATCAACGAGTACGGTGTGCCCTCTGAGCTGATCACGATCGACTACAAGGGCTCTGATGTTCAGCCCTATGACATCAACGCTTGGAACCGCGTAGTCATCATGAAGAGCAAGTGATCCGATCCCCTAAGGGATAATCACTAATCTATCGAGAGGTCTCGCAGGCAAGTCCTGTGGGACCTCTCCTTTTTTGCATTCTGATATATGGGAAAATAGCTACATTTGGCAATAGATCGGACTATTGCCGATAAGAAGCCCGGTCTGCAAGTAGAGTGGTATGCATAGACAACATCATCATGAACGAAGATAATAGCAAGCTGCTGATCTATCAGGCACTGCCCAGGCTCTACGGCAACGTGAGCGGAAAAAACCTACCCGGTGGTTCGATCGAGGAAAACGGCTGTGGTAAGATGAGCCACTTCACCTGTGAGCGGCTTGATGACCTCAGGGAGCTCGGCTTTACCCACGTCTGGTATACCGGTATCCTCGAGCATGCCACCACTACCTCCTACCCAGGGATCATGCATGATCATCCGGACGTGGTGAAGGGCCGTGCCGGCTCGCCCTATGCGATCAAGGACTACTACGATGTAGATCCGGATCTGGCGAATGATCCTGAGGAGAGGAGGGAAGAATTTAGGCAGCTGGTGGAGCGAACGCACGCCTCCGGTCTCGGGGTGATCATCGACTTTGTCCCCAATCACCTGGCACGACAGTACCAGTCGGACTGTAGTCCACAACTGGAGGAGGACTTCGGCGAGCGGGACGATAGGGACATGCGCTTCCGGCGGGACAATAACTTCTACTACCTCACCGACCAGATGCTGGTGATCGGCTCAGACTATGGTCCGGAGCCATCCGCCTACTCGGAGTATCCCGCTCGGGCGACGGGCAATGATGTCTTCCACGCCCACCCCTCTCGAGACGACTGGTACGATACGGTAAAGCTCAATTACGGCGTCGATCCCGATACCGGGGTGGGACACTTCGACGAGCCGGTGCCTGACACCTGGGACAAGATGTACCACATCCTCTACCACTGGGCGATGCAGGGGGTGGACGGCTTCCGGTGTGACATGGCGGAGATGGTACCGGTACCCTTCTGGCATTGGGTGATCCGGAAGCTCCATCCCGACTTTCCGCAGCTCCTCTTCATCGGAGAGATCTACCAGCCGTGGCGCTATCGGGAGTATCTGGATGCCGGGCTGGACTACCTCTACGACAAGGTGGGGCTCTACGACACACTGATCGGCGTGCTGAGAGGAGAGCGAGCCGCCTCCGACATCACCTCCGTCTGGCAGTCTCAGGAGGGACTGTCGGGTCGGATGCTCCACTTTATGGAGAATCACGATGAGCAGCGGCTTGCGAGTGACTTCATCGTCGGCACCGGTGCCAAGGGGATCCCCGCTGTGGCGGTGTCGGCTCTCATCGATGGCGGTCCGATGATGATCTACTTCGGTCAGATGCTAGGTGAGCATGGTATGGATGAGGAGGGCTTCTCGGGACGAAATGGCAGGACCACGATCTACGACTACTGGTCGATGGAGTCCATGAGGGCACTTCACCAGCCGGCTCTTCGAACAGAGGAGCAGCGGGAGCTCCGAGAGCGGTACCGTCGACTGCTTGAGCTGGTTCGCTATCCGGTCTTCGACCATGGGCTTTTCTTTGACCTAATGTATGCGGTAGGCGACAGGCTGGATCCCGGGAGACAGTATGCCTTCCTCCGCTACCGTCCGGGCAAGCTGGCACTTGTGGTCGCCAACTTTGCCGATCATACTGCCGATCTCGCACTGCCGCTCCCGAGACATGCCTTTGATACCCTGCACTGTCAGGAGGGGAGGAGCTGCAGGATGCTTGACTTCCAGAGCGGAGACGAGGAGGTGGTGACACTGGAGAGTGATCGACCCTACACCATCAGGGTGAGGCCGCATGACTACGGCGTGCTCCTCTTTACTCCCCTGAGTCCTTACTTCCCCGAGTGAGATGACCCGTGAGATAGAGACTTACTTCGAGCAGAAAGGGGTCAGGCCGACTGCCAATCGGGTACTTGTGCTGAGGGCGCTCCGAGCTGAGGAGCACCCGGTGACGCTGACTGACCTGGAGCTGACGCTGAGCCCGATGGACAAGTCCAGCATCTTCCGTGTGCTTACACTCTTCTTAGAGCAGGATATCGTCCACGCCTTTGAGGACGGACGAGGGCTGCTCAATTACGAGCTCTGTGGCAGTGAGGGACCCTGTGACCGACGGGACGAGCACATCCACTTCTACTGCGAGTCATGCCGACAGTCCTTCTGCATGGAGGACCTGCCTCTGCCCGAGATGGTACTGCCGGAGGGCTTCACGCCGCACTCCATCTCCTTTGTCATCAAGGGCGAGTGCCCCGGGTGTCGCCGTCAGCACGAGAGTGACTGACCACGATCGAAAAGGAAGCAAAGAGCCAACCCCCTCAGGAGGATTTCTATTACCGGTATTAGTCTTGCCTAATACCGGTAAAAGTCTCTTCTAATACCGGTAATAGATAGAGGGTAAAGTCCTCTCCGGACTTAACTTACTTAAGGAAATAATTCAGTATCTTTCGCTTCGGAAACAAAACCGATTTTTCCACTATTTTATATGATGAATCGAAGACTTAATACACTCCTGTCGTTCCTTCTGATGTTAGCCTTCGTCACAGTGGCAAAGGCACAGACTGAGAGCGGCCTCCGGGTCATCACCGGTCTCGTACTTGAGACCAATGGTGAGCCGATCCCCGGCGCGACGATCTATGCACCACAGGCCGCCAAGGGGGCGATCTCTGAGGTGGACGGCTCCTTCAGGATCGAGGTCCCGGTCGGTGAGAAGACACTCTCCGTCAGCTATGTGGGTATGTCGACTGTTGTCCTGAGTCTCAAGCCGGACAAGTCCTACTACAAGGTGACCCTCTACGAGGATGTGGCCAAGCTGGACGAGGTGGTGGTCACCGGCTACCAGACGATCTCTAAGGAGCGTGCAACGGGCTCCTTTGCGATCATGGGTAAGGATGATATCAGCAAGAAGCTGGACACCTCGCTCCTCAAGCGACTGGAGGGTGGCGTCGCAGGTCTGCAGTCTCGTGGGGGAGGTGAACTGCAGATCCGTGGCATCACCTCTCTTCTCGGCAATACGAAGCCACTGATCGTGGTGGATGGGATGCCGCTCGAGGGCGATCTCTCGAGCATCAATCCCTCCATGATCGAGCGAGTGACAGTGCTTAAGGATGCTGCTGCCGCCTCTATCTATGGAGCGCGAGCTGCTAATGGCGTCATCGTCATCAATACCGTAAGTGGCTCTCGAGATGGGGGATTCAGTCTCACTTATGACGGGGTGATGGAGATGACGGCAAAGCCCTCGTATGACTACCTGCACCGCCTCTCCTCCGCGCAGCTCGTTGAGCTCTCGGAGTATGTCATGCAGAGCCAGTTCCCCGGTATTACCTGGTCCCTGCTCTCATCCCAGAGGCAGGCTTACCCCTACTTCATGGAGCTCTTCTCCAAGCGGAGTGAGGGGCTGATCTCTGACACAGAGTATCAGGCAGAGCGTAGTCGACTGGCAGGCTACAGCAATACCGGCGATATAAGGGATGCACTTCTTCGTACGGGGCTAATGCAGACACATAACGTCAGCATGATCAAGTCCGGTAAGGGTAATCGCTTCATCGCTTCGGTCAATTATGCCGGCAATCACCCGACGGATGCTCTGTCACGTGATCGGTCGATCGGCTTCTCGCTCCGTAATCTGATCGACTTGTCTGACCGTCTCTCGAGCGATATTTCCGTGTCGGGTAACTATGGACGATCCTACTCCGACGATGGTTCCCCCAGTGCGCTCAGTCTCCTTTATAGCCTTCCCTCTTATGTGCCCATAGTAGACAACGGGTCCTATCTGAGTCTCCCGACAGAGCGGAGTGAGAGCTCCAAGGCTGATCTCCTGGCGAAGGGGCTGGAGAGTGAGGAGTACAATCCTCTCCGTGATCGTAGCATGGAGTGGTCTCGAGGGGAGAATAGCTACACGCGTGTCAATGCTAAGCTGTCCTATAAGCTGCTCACCGGTCTGACACTTGACGGTCAACTGCAGGTGGAGAAGGGAGCCAATTACAGTAAGAACTTTGCTGACGCCACCTCCTACACCGTCCGGCAGATGCGGAATGCCGCCACTGTCCTCGAGGATGGCAGTTATGTCTCTTACATACCGAAGGGAGGGCATCTCCGCGAGACCCGTGGAGGGATGACCGGCTATACAGCGAGGATGCAGGCCAATTACGACACCAGCTTCGGCGAGGACCACCGACTGACTGCCCTCGCCGGTACGGAGTGGCGGAGGATCCACTCCACCTCCACCTCGTCCTACCTGATGGGTTACGATGATATTTCTCTGGGATCGGTCCCCTATGACGCCGGTAAGCTTGCCAATCTCTCCGGGACGATGGCGATGAACGGTCGCTTCACCTTCCCCTCCAATCGCTACAATCGGGTGACCGACCATGACGATCGCTTCATCTCGATGTACGCTAATTTCTCCTACGATTACCTGGATAAGTACAATCTCACCGGTAGTGTCCGCATCGATCAGTCCAATCTCTTCGGCACCGACCCGAAGATCCAGTACAAGCCACTCTGGTCTCTCGGTGCCGCCTGGGCGATGCACAAGGAGGACTTTATGAAGGAGGTGACCTGGGTCGATCGTCTCACCCCTCGACTTACCTATGGTATCGGAGGAAATATCCCTAAGGTCGGTGGTCCCTATATGATCGTCCGGACCGGACTGTATGGAGAGATGAACCGCCTGCCCGGCAGTACCATCCAGACGCCGCCCAATCCCTCCCTCACCTGGGAGCGGACAGCGACGCTCAATCTCGGTCTTGACTTTGCGATCCTCCATAATCGCATCAGCGGATACATCGACCTTTACAACAAGGCAACGAGCAACCTCCTCGGTACCCGATCCGGTGATCCGACACTTGGCTGGGCAAGTCTCTTGATGAACTATGGAGCAATGAACAACCGAGGTATAGAGATCACACTTCATACCATTAATCTCCAGAGTCCGGACTTCCGCTGGAGCACTGACTTCACCTTTGCTTACAATCGCAACCGAATCCTCGATGTAGACGAGCCGAACAAGAGCGTCAATAAGTACATCATGAGTGACTACGGTGTGCAGACCTCCGGGTATCCGGTCAATAGCCTCTTTGCTCTCCCCTGGGCCGGACTCTACACCACCGATGAAGAGGGCAATCGGATCGAACAGGGACGCCCGCACGTCTATACTACCACCCCCGATGGTAAGAGAGTGGCGGTCACGGAGACAGAGCGTATGGAGGATCTGATCCACGTCGGTACGCTCACCCCGGTGTGGAATGGCGGTCTCACGAATACTCTTGAGTACAAGGACCTGTCGCTCTCCTTTGCCTTCGTCTACTATGGCGGTCATAAGCTGCGCCAGGTGGTGGCTCCCTATCTCTCCGGTCTCAATTTTGTCACTGCAGGGACCAATACGGATGCCGACCTGATCCATACTTGGCGCAAGGAGGGCGATGAAGACAACCCCCTCACCACACCTCTGCTCTCAGGTAATGATCCCACCGATGGCGAGAAGACTTCCTGGTACGGCGCCGATAAGCACGTCCTCTCCGGAAATTATATCCGTCTCAAGGATGTGGTGCTTACCTACAGACTGCCGTCGACGCTTCTCCGATCCATGCACCTGACCGATGTGACCCTACGTCTCCAGGCCAATAACCTCTGGTACTATGCTGCCAATGGTAAGGGCATTGACCCTGAGGCTTACTCCTTCGGGATGGGGACACCGGCACGACTGCCACAGGTGCCTGCTTCCTTCTCCTTCGGGCTCTCACTTACGCTCTAATCTATCGACTCGTAACGTATGAAAGTGATATACAAAACACTCGCCCTCCTCGCGCTCTCGCTGATGCTCAGCGGCTGTAAGGACTTCCTCGGGAATGTCCCCAAGGGCTACCAGATACCGACTAAGGTGGAGGAGTATGAGCTGCTGCTCAATGACGACAAGCTGACCTCTCTCGCCTCCTCCGAGTATGATCTGATGGCGGATGAGATCTATGTGCCTGCCGCACTCGATGAGGACCTCTACTACCAGACGACGCTGAAGAATATGACGCCTGTCTGGAGGCGTATCTATCTCTACCAGGCACCTTTCTATGGCCCTGACAAGGCGGATGGCAATTACGATGCAGCCTACAGTAGGATCTTTACCTACAACTCCATCCTCACCGGACTTAAGACAGCGTCTGGAAACGAGACTGAGATGTCTCGAGTCCGTGCGGAGGCGCTTGCCGGTCGTGCCCTGGAGTATCTGACCCTCGTCGGTATCTATGGTCCGTCGTACGATAAAGGGCGTGCTGCAGAGATCAAGACTGTTGCTCTACTCACCGACAACGACATCAATCATAAGGATCTCTCGCCCGCTACTCAGGAGGAGGTCTACCGCCAGATCATCGCAGACCTGACGGAGGCACTGCCTGCTCTGCCCGACCAGCCCTCCGGCAATGCTTACCGCATGAGCAAGGGCGCTGGCTACGGCATCTTCGCTCGCGCCGCCTGGCAGATGAGGGACTATGAGACCGCGCTCAAGTATGCCTATAAGGCACTAGAGACTAAGAGCGAACTGGTAGACTACAAGACGCTTGACTTTAACGAGGGAGAGTGGCAGGCAGGGGTGCGCAATAGCTACCCCGAGGCTCTCCTCAATCCGGAGAATATCCTCATCCGTCACCTCTCGCCTCTCAGCGGTCTTGATGAGTATGCCCTTGTCGGCCATGAGATTCCAGGGCTCTTCGAGGGGACAAAGGATCGGCGACGTGAGATCTTCATCACGAGTGTACCCGGTGGAAGTGCTGAGAGTTGCCCTCCGGGCGAGCTGGTATGGAACCCTGCCATTCGTCCCAATGTCGGCATCTCTACGCCTGAGATGTACCTTATTGCAGCAGAGTGTGAGGCGAGGGTAGGGAGTGCGGATGAGGCACTTCGTCTCCTCGATCATCTGCGTGACTATCGGATCGTGGACAATCATCCTCTTCTGATCAGCGATCGCACGGAGCTGGTCCGTGCGGTTCTTGATGAGCGGCAGCGGGAGTTCCTCTTCCGGGGCTTCTTCCGAATTGTCGACCTGAAGCGACGCGCTCTGGACCCCGACTTTGCCGTCACGGTCACCCACTATGACGAGAAGGGCAATCCCGTCGTTGCATCTCCCACGTCGCCGGACTACCTGAGAGTACCGCTTCCCGCCAAGGTGCTTGCCTTCTGGGAAAATCAGAAATAACGTCAGTATGCTACACTACTAATTCTATGAGGAGATATCCGGACCACCAGATGTCTCCTCATAGTTTATTTGTTAGGTGGTGAGGAAGGAATGTTACCCGGACAACTCAAAGTCTCAAACCCTCGGGCTGCAAATGCATATGCATTAGGAACCTATGATCATTGTCCCCTCCTGGGTGGCTTAGTCCTCTTGGGGTAAGTACTAAAGCGAGGGCGTGCTGTCTGGGAGACGGCACGCCCTCATTGTGTTTTTGTGGGGATGATCAGAGGCCGAGGTCTGCGATCTTGGCACTCATCTCGTTGGCGTCATTGGTCTTGAGCCCAATGGTGCCCTCCGGGTTGATCAGGATCAGGGTCGGGATCGCCTGAATGCCGTAGGCGTCGGCGAAGGCGCTGGTGGAGTCAAAGACCGTGGTCCAGGTCATACCGAGCTCCTCGCGAGCCTTCGTATTTGCCTCGTAGGTCTCGTTGATACCGCCGATGCTTACCACCTTGATAGTAGAGGGATGTCCCTTTACGATCTCAGCTAGGTGCGGCATGGCAGCACGGCAGGGACCGCACCAGGAGGTCCAGACATCGATGAGGAGGTGCTTGCCCTCCTCACGGAGTTCGCTCACGCGGATCTCCTTGCCGGTCTCATCGGTCATCGTTACGTCGACGTAGGGCTGACCGGCACTCGTCTTCTGCTCTGCCTGCTGCAGCTCATAGAGCTTCTTCAGGTCGGGATCCTCCTTGATCAGGTCGCCGGCAGACTCGTACAGCTCGACGAAGCCCTTAGAGTCGGAGGTGGGGTAGAGCGAGAGCGCCATCCGTCCCAGCTCGTTATCCTTATTCTCCTCGAAGCACTTGCGAGCGATCTCTGCCACACGTGCAGTGAAGCGATCGGAGAGCTCGGCGCCCTTCTTAGAGATCTCAGGGGTCACCTGATTGCCCGCTGCCTTGTAAGCCTCCTGGAGTGAGAGACTCTCACGGACGTAGTCGCCGTAGGCGGTATTGTACTCCTCTGTGAGAGTTGCGAGCTGGCGATTCATCGGCGTGGAGGTCTCGTCGTAAGTATATCCCTCGCTGTCGGGGATGATCGTCGAGGTACCACTCTCGGGGAAGTAGCCGATCGCCTGACCTCCCAGCTCTACGTCGTAGCGAGTGAGGGAGATGGTGTCGGGCAAGTCGAGCTCAAAGGCTCCTGAGGTTACCTGAGCGGAGTCAATCCGCTCACCGCCCTTGGCGATGAGCGTGGCGTACTGTCCCTCGAGGCTCTGGGGGAGGTTGCTTCCCCGCAGGCGGGGTGCCGTGCTCTCCTTCGTGCAGGCGATGGTGCCGGCGACCAGTAGCCCGGCAGAGAGGAGAAGTAGAGACTTCTTCATACTGTTATTCATGTTAGAGTGTGAGTTATTCTGATGCAAATCTAACATTTTCGTTCTTTACAGAGATCAGAAGGGCGACTTTAGGAAATTATAACTACCTTTGCACTCGCAATGAGAGAAGTCTTGTTGCCTTCGCCTAGGGGTGCCTGTCCGCAAGGGCAGGCTGAGAGCAGACCCTCCGAACCTGTCCGGATAATTCCGACGTAGGAAAGTGCGTGATCCCGACTGCCTCCGTGTAGGCAGTCCCCATCATTAAGATCTGCTCGCCCATACCCTGTGGGCTTAGTGCCGTAGTTGTGACACTTACTTTATCATTTTATATGAGCAGATACATGAATAATCTCATCACCAGACTACTGTCTGTCGGAGCTCTCAGTGGAGCTCTCCTCCTCGGCGCCAGCGCCCAGGACATCTCTCGAGAGTATGACCTGGAGGCGGTGGAGGTCCTCGGCATCCGCCCCGGACAGCTCACTCCGGTCACCAAGCAGACGATCAAGCTCCCCGAGCTGAAGCTCCATACCACCGCCTGGGACGTCCCGACGCTCCTCCGCGGTACCCCCTCACTTATGATCACTCAGGATGCCGGTACGATGGGCGGCTACACCGGCTTCTCCATCCGTGGCGTCGACCCCTCGCGTGTCAATATCACGGTCAATGGTGTCCCGGTCAACGACTCCGAGAGCCAGGCGGTCTTCTGGGCCAATATGCCCGACTTCGGCAGCCGCCTCTCCGATATCGTCATCGTCCGTGGTGCCGGGTCGTCCACCTTTGGCGCCGGAGCCTTCGGTGCGACGATGGATATGCGCATCGCCATCCCCGAGGCTGAGGCGGGTGGTAGTGTCTCCACCTACTGGGGCTCCTACGGCATGCGCCGCGATATGGTGCACCTCTCGAGCGGCATCCTCGGCAGTGGCTGGCGGCTCAATGGCTCTCTCTCCCGCACCTCGAGCGATGGCTACGTCGATCGAAGCGGTAGCAAGGGACTCTCATACCTGATGCAGGCCTATTACGGCGGTGACAATTATTCCCTCCAGCTGATCCATCACCTCGGTGATCAGCAGACTCAGGTGGCGTGGAATGGTATATCTCCGGATGATATGGAGAAGCACGGACGCACCTACAATAGCGCCGGGCTGATGAATCCGGATGAGAAGGATGTGGCGAAGCAGAAGTTCTATCCCGACCAGAACGACAACTACAAGCAGGGGCACACCTACCTTATCTTTAAGCACTATCCCTCGGATCGCTTCAGCTACGATGTCACTCTCCACTACACGAGGGGCTTTGGCTACACCCGAGAGTTCCGCACCGGTAGGAAGTACAAGGAGTATTACCTCATCCAGCCGGGTGAGGATAAGAAAGTCAGCCTGATCCGCGAGAAATATCTCGACAACCACTTCCTCGGCGGGATCGCCAATGGTCTCTGGACGCTCGACAAGGGCCGCATCAATGCCGGACTCTCCGCCAACCGCTACTGGGGCGACCACTACGGGATCCTCCCCTGGGTCGATGGCTACAAGGTGGGTCAGGAGGCCGTCTTTGGTCCCTACTATCCTGATGCGGAGTACTACCGCAACTCGTCCGCCGTCCTCGACCTCTCCGCTTATGTCAAGGGTGAGTGGGACTTCACCTCCACCCTCATGGGCTACCTCGACCTGATGTATCGCCACGTGGGTACCACGATGACCGGACTCTCCGACAAGCCCTCTGAGAAGACCGGCAAGATGGATATCCTCGACTACAGCGGCGACAACGCTCCGAGGTACAACTTTATCCTCCCCAAGGTGGGACTCAACTACCACCCCTCCCGCCACCACTCCTACTACATCTCCTACGCCACCGCTGCCAAGGAGCCCAATCGTAAGATGTTCACCGAGAGTCGCACCTACGACAAGGACGGCGAACGCGTGCTCCCCCGCCCGGAGTATATGGGCGATCTCGAGATCGGCACCGAGCAGAGATGGGGAAGTGTGGGACTCTTCGTCAATGGCTACTTCATGCACTACAAGGATCAGATCGTACCCAATGGTCAGAAGAGTGACGTGGGCGAAAACCTGATGATCAACGTCCCCAAGAGCTACCGTCTCGGCGTCGAGATGGGCGCCGACTGGCAGGCGCTCCCCCAGCTCCGTCTCGCAGCTAATATCACCCTCTCCCGCAATAGGATCCAGGACTACACCTTCTACGAGACGATGTACGATGCGGAGTGGAATGAGATCCCCACGGAGGTTCACGAGACCTCTGTGCCGATCGCTGACGCCCCCTCCATCATCTCCAATCAGTCGATCACCTGGACGCCGATCAAGAACCTCATGATCGACCTCACCGGTAACTACGTTGGTGACCGCTACCTCGACAACAGCGGTCTCGCCGATCGCAAGATCAAGGGCTACTACCTCGCCAATCTGACTGTCAATTACGGCATCGAGCTGCCCAAGGGGCAGCGCATCGACCTGCAGGGTCAGGTGATCAACCTCCTCAATACTCAGTACTCTACCTACGGCGGCGCTGAGGGCTACTTCTCCAAGGACGAGCAGGGCAAGGTGACCCGCAGTGCCTGGACCTGGTTTTACCCCGCCGCACCGATCCACTTCGTAGCCGGCGCTACCTATACCTTCTGATAGGTCTATTACTCTTAACTAAAGCGTGATGGGGCTCTCCACTCTGACTCTCAGGGTGGGGAGCCCCTTTTTTTTGCGTGGTCGGTCTCGATGGAAACTAAACCCGGTAAAAGAATTGCCCCTCTCCCACCGGCCGCCAGAGGGGGCAGAGCTATGTCGGACAAGTCGGACGGGTCGGACACCCAGCTCTCTCCTCCAGCCTGCAGTCCTCCCTACATGAGCTGCTTGTGGAGGATCCGGCGGTTTTTTTTCGCAGGGTGGGGCTGTGAAGTCAAAGAATTTGGTAGCTTTGTGATGGGCTTTGCCGGAGGATCGCTCGCACATCATTTGGCGAGGGGACCGAGGGTGAGGTACCCGCTACTATACATAAGAGAGACTGAGATATGATATCTTTTTTCCGCAACTTCGGTACGGTCTATGCCGTACAGCACACCGCACCCCTGTCCGAGGAGGATCACAAGACCCTCGGCTGGCTCTTTGACGGAGCCACTGAGGTCAAGGCTCCACTCGCGGGTACCTTCATCGGTCCGCGGGCGGAGATGATCACCCCGTGGAGTACCAATGCGACCGAGATCGCCCACACCGTCGGCATCGACTCCGTTGAGCGGGTGGAGGCCTTCCTCGAGGCTGAGCCGGGCGTGCCCTACGACAGGATGCTGCTGCGGCAGTACGGGACGCTGGACGAGGAACTCTTCGATACCAAGATCGAGAAGGCTCCCCTCCTGCCGGTGGAGGATCTGCGGAAGTACAATAGCGAGGAGGGTCTCGCTCTCTCCGATGAGGAGATCGACTACCTCGAGGGGGTGGCACGAGAGCTGGGGCGTCCGCTCACGGATGCGGAGCTCTTCGGCTTCTCGCAGGTGAATAGCGAGCACTGCCGGCACAAGATCTTTGGCGGCACCTTCGTCATCGACGGGGAGGAGATGCCGGAGAGCCTCTTCGGGATGATCAAGAAGACGAGTAAGTTCAATCCCAATGGCATCGTCTCCGCCTATGCGGATAATGTCGCCTTTGTGGAGGGACCGGAGGCGGAGTTTTTCGCCCCGGAGCGGATGGACCGCCCCGACCTCTACCGCACCGAGGAGACCGAGACGGTGCTGGCACTGAAGGCTGAGACGCACAATTTCCCCACCACCGTGGAGCCCTTCAATGGTGCAGCCACCGGCTCCGGCGGGGAGATCCGAGACCGGCTCGCCGGGGGTAAGGCGTGCCTGCCTCTCGCCGGTGCGGCGATCTACATGACGCCCTACACCCGGCTCGACAAGTCGCGCCGCTGGGAGAGCGCTATTACAGCCCGCCCCTGGCTCTACCAGACACCTCAGGAGATCCTGACGAAGGCGAGCAACGGGGCATCAGACTTCGGAAATAAGTTTGGCCAGCCCTTGATCGTCGGTTCGCTCCTCACCTTTGAGCACCAAGAGGGTAGCGAGATCTGGGGGTACGACAAGGTGATCATGCTCGCCGGCGGTGTCGGTCTGGCGCGGAAGCGTGATGCCGAGAAGGGGCATGCCGAAGACGGCGATGCCATCGTCGTGATGGGGGGGGACAACTACCGGATCGGTATGGGCGGTGGCGCCGTCTCGTCGGTAAATACCGGCAGCTACGCCGACGCCATCGAGCTCAATGCGATCCAGCGCTCCAATCCTGAGATGCAGAAGCGGGTCGCCAATGTCGTCCGAGCCATGGCGGAGGGGAAGCGCAATCCGATCATCTCCATCCACGACCACGGCGCAGGAGGGCATCTCAATTGTCTCTCCGAGCTGGTGGAGGAGACCGGTGGAGAGATCGACATCGACCGCCTGCCGATCGGTGACCCGACGCTCTCCGACAAGGAGATCCTGAGCAATGAGTCGCAGGAGCGTATGGGTATCCTGATCCATAAGGAGGATCTCGAGGGCGTGCGAGCCATTGCCGAGAGGGAGCGCGCCCCCTTCTACCCCGTCGGGGAGGCCAAGGCGAGTGGGAAGCTGGTCTTTGACCACCAGGAGACAGGCGCACCGGCGGCGCTGGATCTGCGGCTGAGCCACCTCTTCGGCTCCGCCCCCAAGACGATCATGGAGGATGAGACAAGGGAGACCACCTTTGCCGATCCCGACAAGAGTCCGCTCGCCGGGCGGAAGCTTGCTGACGTCATCGCCGACGTGCAGCGACTCGAGAGTGTCGGCTCCAAGGACTGGCTGACGAATAAGGTGGACCGCTCCGTCACCGGTAAGGTGGCGCGCCAGCAGTGCTGCGGTCCGCTCCAGCTGCCCCTCTCCGACCTCGGCGCCGTGGCGCTCGACTATCGGGGTGAGGCGGGTATGGCGATGGCCCTCGGTCACGCACCTGTGGCAGCGATGATCTCCGCTGAGGCGGGCTCCCGTCTCGCCATCGCCGAGTCGCTGACCAATATCGTCGGGGCACCCCTACGGAAGGGGCTCGAGAGCGTCTCGCTCTCCGCCAACTGGATGTGGCCCTGTCGCAATCCCGGTGAGGATGCTCGGCTCTACGCTGCCGTCAGGGCGGCATCCGACTTTGCCATAGCCCTCGGGATCAATATCCCGACCGGCAAGGACTCCCTCTCGATGACCCAGACCTACCCCGACGGGCAGCGGGTCACCGCTCCCGGTACGCTGATCGTCACTGCGGGAGCTGAGGTGACCGATGTCCGTCGGATCCCCGATCCGGTGCTGAAGGACGCCCCGGGGAGTGCCGTGCTGTACGTCGACTTCTCCTTCTGCAACCGTCACCTCGGAGGCTCTGCCCTCTATCAGACGCTCGGCAAGGTGGGCTCCACCACGCCCGACATCGTGGACGTGGACTACTTTGCTGACGCCTTCGGTGCGATCCAGGAGCTGGTCAGTGAGGGGAGGATCCTGGCGATCCACGACCTGTCCGCCGGCGGGCTCGTCACCGCTCTCCTGGAGATGTGCTATGCGCGCACCGAGGGAGGAGTGCAGCTCTCCGCCGATCTCCTCAGCGAGGGACCGCTGGAGGAGGTGCTCTTTGCCGAGAATCCCGGCGTGCTGATCCAGGTGGCTGATCCGGATAGCGTGATGAAGTCACTCGAGGAGGCGGGTGTCGCCTCTGTCATCGCTGCAAGTCCGATCGAGGAGCGGCTGATCCGCATCGGCAAGGAGGAGATAGACATTGATGAGATGCGCCGTGCCTGGCAGACACCGTCGCGCCTCATGGAGCCTGAGCAGGCGTCCAAGGAGTGCGCCGAGTCGAGGACGAGGGAGCAGCTATCCCAGCCGCTGGACTACCGGCTACGCCCCGGGCAGAGACGCACGCTCGCCGACTACGGCAAGAGCCGGGATCGGAAGGAGCGGAGCGGCATCACCTGCGCCATCATCCGCGACAAGGGGACCAATGGCGAGCGAGAGATGGCCTACGCCCTCTGGCTGGCCGGATTCGACGTGCGGGATGTCCATATGAGCGACCTGATGAGCGGTCGCGAAACGCTGGAGGAGTGCCGGATGATCGTCTTCTGTGGAGGCTTCTCTCATAGCGATGTGCTGGGGGCGGCAACCGGCTTTGCCGCCGGCTTCCGGTACAACGATCGGGCCAGCGAGGCGCTGCGGAAGTTTTACGCCCGCCCCGACACCCTCTCTCTCGGCATCTGTAACGGCTGCCAGCTGATGGGGAAGCTGGATCTCCTCTACGGCGAGGAGCGGAGCTTCCGTCTCCTGCACAACGAGAGCGGAAAATTTGAGTCCACCTTCCTCACCCTCGAGATCCCCGAGACGAATAGCGTGATGCTCGGCAGCCTTGCCGGCACGAAGCTCGGCTGCTGGGTGGCACACGGTGAGGGACGCTTTGACCTCTCTGCAGACCCCCACAGCTACTCGGTGGCTGTCCGCTACGGCTACGAGGCGTACCCGGGCAATCCCAACGGCTCACCCGACCGCATCGCGGCACTGGTGAGCGACGACGGGCGTCATCTCGCGATGATGCCGCACCCGGAGCGGTCCGTCTTCCCCTGGCAGTGTGGGTACTACCCTGAGGCGGGGGATGAGGTGACGCCGTGGTTTGAGGCTTTTGTCAATGCCTACGAGTGGTGTCGGGCACACCGCTGAGCAG
>ERZ1031273.366-NODE-366-length-17281-cov-9.625856_pt1 | contig 17281 bp, 10 predicted proteins | sample MGYA00516575_ERZ1031273 | MGnify/ENA primary metagenome ERZ1031273 (study PRJEB33718, sample SAMN03159816) | human skin metagenome | collected 2014-02-25 | study: EMG produced TPA metagenomics assembly of the PRJNA266117 data set (Human skin bacterial metagenome... | reverse complement strand
GTTGTTGCACGCAAGTGTCGTCAGGGAGGTACAGCCCGAGACATCCAAGCTGGCCAACCTTTTAAGTTTCCAGGAGAACTCCTTGAGCGATCTACAGTTAGAGAGATTTATACTCGTCAGCGGATTCTTATTGCAGAGAAGGATTGTCAAGGCGATACAGCCCGACGCATCCAAGTTGGTTAACTGATTAAATTCGCAGTTTAGCGTTGTCAAGGAAGGCGTATTTGACAAGCCCAGGCTGGTTAGCTTATTCCTCTGACACTCAAGCTTCTTCAAGGCAGTACAGCCCGACACTTCTAAGCTAGTCAAGTTGCCTCCGCGCCAAGTAAACTCCGTTAGCGATCTACAATTAGAGAGGTTTATACTCGTCAGCGGATTTCTAGTGCAGTCCAGCTTGGTCAGAGCGGTACAGCCCGAAAGATCTAGGCTGGTCAGTTGATTGTCATCGCATGCAAGCCTTGTCAGTGCGGTACAGCCCGACACTTTTAAGCTAGTTAGCTTGCCATTACTCACGACAGCTCCCCTTAGCGATCTACAATTAGAGAAATCTACACTTATCAGCGGATTATCCCAGCACGTAAGTGCTCTCAAGGCGGTACAGCCTGACAAGTTCAAGGTGGTCAGCCTGTTGCTAGAGCAGTCAAGCGTTGTCAAGGCGGTACAGCCTGACACATTTAAGCTGGTCAATCGATTTACAGAGCATATAAGATCTGCCAAGGCGGTACAGCTCGACGCATCCAAGCTAGTTAACTGATTGAATTCGAAGTTGAGCGTTGTCAAGGAAGGCTTGTTTGACAAGTCCAGGCTAGTTAGCTGATTCCACTGGCACTCAAGCTTCTTCAAGGCAGTACAGCCCAACATCTTCAAGCTGGTCAAGTGAGTCCCAGAGCATATAAGCTCTGTCAAGGCGGTACAGCCCGAGACGTCCAAGCTATCCAGTAGATTTTGCTGGCAATGAATAGTAGTCAAAGAGGTACAACCCGACACCTCCAAATTGGTCACTATATTGTAAGAGCAGTCAATCGCAGTCACATCGCCTCGGATGGTCACCGTATGGCCAGTGAGGGTATAGGGTTTCCTTAATTCGTCTAGCCTAGGAGCCTCTTGAACCCCTTCTATGGTAATATCGCCATTTGCCTGAATGGTCAGATAGATTGTCTCGCCGGATGATTGAGTCGTGGTTAGGGTGATGACCCCTTCGGCGAGGAGGGAGCTGGAAGCGAGGAGCGTGCTGAGGAGGACGAAGAGCCAGATGCGTAGTTGCTTGCTCATAGTGTAGCTAGAGATTAGAGGTTAGTGTTTCGTTGTAGCGTGGTGGGGAGCTGTGATGGCTCTGCCGAATGAATGATGTTTTCTGCGAAGTTATACCTTTATTAGGAATTGAGCAAGAGATGGGGAGTTAGAGATTAGAGGTTAGAGGTTAGAGGTTAGAGATTAGAGGTTAGAGGTTAGAAAGCTAATCGATAGACGTCTTGTCGTTCGGGAACATCTTCGATGATCACGCACAATATTCACGTGGAGAATTGCGAATCTCCACGTGGAAAAGAAAAATTCTCCACGTGGGCGAGAAATGAAACTTCGGAGGAATCAAATGATAAGTCCGAAGAATTTTTTCGCGCCTAGGTAGAAAATAAAAAATAGCCACGTGGAGATTTGAGAATTTCCACGTAGCTATCGTTCTAAAGCCCTTCGAATATAAAGTGTATGGTCCGATGTAGGACTACACGTGGTGACGTATGGCTGACTTATGGTGAGATTTGCGACATCGAGGGGAGTAGCAGGAAGTGTGTATTACGAGCCGTTTTTAGTAAGTTTGTCACGGCAAAGAAACAATCCACCCAATTATAGTATGACGCAGGAAGTGACTTTTGGCGAGCGCAGCGAGGTAAGAGACTACACGCTAGAGGTGTGTACAGCAAGTATGCGAAGTGTGCAGGCCGCTGTGGCGGGAGGTGCTAAGCGTATAGAGCTATGCTCGGCACTATCGGTGGGAGGACTGACGCCTTCCCTAGGACTCCTCAGAGAGGTGCGCACCCGCTATCCCGAGCTTCGCATCCATGTCTTGATCCGTCCGCGAGAGGGAGACTTCGTCTACTCCGAGGAGGAGCTACGCGTCATGGAGCGAGACATCGAGGCGGCACTACCCTACGCTGATGCTATCGTCAGTGGCGCTATGACCCCCGCTGGCACAGTAGATGTGGTCGCTACGAGACGGCTCTTGGAGCGATCTCAGGGCGTCTCCTTTACGTTTCATCGGGCGTTTGATGAGTCGCAGAGTCCGCTAGAGGATATAGAGAGGATCTGCGCACTAGGCTGCACCCGTATCCTCACCTCTGGTACTCGGGAGACTGCCGAACTGGGTATACCGATCATTCGTCAGCTCATCGAGCGAGCTACAGGCGCGATTACCATACTCCCCGGGGGCGGTGTGACGGCGAGCAACATCAAGCGCATACTCACCGAGACAGGCGCTCAGGAGATACATGGCTCGGCCTCTCTACGTCTACCAGATGGTCGGCAGGAGACTGACGCAGATATCGTTCGCGACTTCCTAAAGGCTATTCACTAAACACTTATCTTTGCACAGCAAATACAACTCTCTATCTAAATGTTATGACACGAAAAGCTCTCCTTTACCTCATCACAGTGATGATCCTAAGCGGATCACTAGCTCTAGCGCAAACGAAGCCAACCGCTACCCCAACGAGTAGCGATCAGGTCGAGCAGTACCTAGACTTCCTCTATCAATACTTACCCCTACCCGACCGGTGTGACTATAGCAGAGCATTTTACGAGCACAATGTGCGACTCTCACTACAGACTCGCCAGGAGATGCCGTGGGGCAAGCGGATACCCGAGCGGGAGTTCAGACACTTTGTCCTACCGATCAGGGTGAATAATGAGAACCTAGACAATAGCCGAGAGGTTTTCTACAAGGAGCTCAAGAATCGTGTCAACGGCATGCCTATGTATGACGCCGTGCTGGAGGTCAATCACTGGTGCCACGAGAAGGTCACCTACCGCCCCACAGACGCCCGCACCAGTAGCCCGCTAGCAACGGTGCGTACAGCCTACGGACGGTGTGGCGAGGAGAGCACACTGCTCGTCGCGGCGCTCCGCTCTGTGGGTATCCCCGCCAGACAGGTCTACACGCCTCGCTGGGCGCATACGGACGACAATCATGCGTGGGTCGAGGCGTGGGTCGATGGCCAGTGGTACTTCTTAGGAGCTTGCGAACCTGAGCCTGTACTCAACCTCGGGTGGTTCAACGAGAGTGCTTCGCGTGGTATGCTCATGCACACCAAAGTGTTTGGAGCGTACGACGGACCCGAAGAGGTGATCCTCCAGACACCCTTCTTCACAGAGATCAATGTGATCGACCACTACGCCCCCAGCTCCGACCTCACCATCGAGGTGAAAACGCCCACTGGCGAGCCTGTAGCTAATGCGCGAGTAGACTTCAAGCTGTACAACTATGCAGAGTTTTACACCGTAGCCTCTAAGTTTACCGATGCCTTGGGCAGAGCCAAGCTCACAGCTGGGCGCGGGGATATGATGGTATGGGTCGAAAAGGACGGAGACATAGCCTTGAAGAAAGTCACCTTCGGTGCCAAGCCCGTGGAGACCGTGATCCTATCGTCCGAGAGCCTGCCGAAGATTCTCGACGAGACCCTTACACCGCCTAGCATATCAGGCTCCCTGCCTCCAGTCTCCGAAGAGATGCGACGCATCAACAACGAGCGCCTAGCTTACGAGGATAGCATCCGGCAAGCCTACGAAGCGACGATGGTCGATGAGTCACGAGGCAACTATGTGACCATTCAGCAGTTTATGAAGCAAGCGAACAACAAAGAGATGGCCCAGAAGCTCCTCTCCGTCCTAACGCAAAAGGATCTGCGAGACATCTCCCTCGAAGTCTTACAAGACAGTGAAACGGCCGAGACCAATCAGTCGGAGATCTACTGCAAGTACGTCCTCAATCCACGTGTAGAGCTGGAGTGGCTCACACCATACAAGCACTTCCTCCGTGAGCAGCTGGCAGCTCTCCGCTCACCACAAGAGCTGATCGACTGGACGCTCGCCAACGTTAAGCTAGTAACGGACCAGAACCCGCAGCGCCTGAGGATGCAGCCTATGAGCGTCTACCGCGAGCGACAGGCAGATGATCTGGGCAGAAATATCTTCTTCGTAGCGGCTGCTCGTAGTCTCGGATGGCCTGCACGCATCAATGAGATCAATGGCAAGCTACAATATTACACAGACGATCACTGGGTCGACGTCCTCTGGCACGACCAAGCCAGCCCCATAGCCACCGCCCCTCAGGGCACACTCCAATTAAGCTATACCCCTTCGAAGTATATTAGCGATCCTAAGTACTATGCGCACTTTACCATCAGTCGCATCGTCAATGGCAAGACCTCGCTGCTGACCTTCGACGAGGAGGCGACCTGGAGTCGTGACTTTGCCAAGGGCATCAAGCTAGACGAGGGTCGGTATCTACTGACCACCGGCACACGTATGGCCAGCGGTGCCGTGCTGACGCATAGCGAAGTCTTTGAGATCAAGCGTGGGGAGACCACTACCATACAGCTCACCATGCGAGAGAGCAATGAGGGGGTACAGGTCATCGGCAGCTTTAATGCGGAGAACCTCTACTACGACCTCGCCACACAGACCACCAAGAGCCTCATCTCAACCACCGGACGTGGCTACTACATCTTAGGCTTGATCGCTCCAAATCACGAGCCGAGCAATCATACGCTACGAGACATCGCCATCTACAAGTCCGCTCTCGAGGAGTGGGGCCAGTCTGTCGTACTACTCTTTGAGAGCCAAGACGCCGCCACACGATTTGTCGACGAAGGCTTCGATCTACCCGCTCAGGTGGTCTGGGGCATAGACTCAGATGGCGCTATACTCAAGGAGATTCGCGAGGAGATGAAGCTCACGTCTAGTTCGCTCCCCATCTTCCTCATCTGCGACACATTCAATCGAGTCGTCTACATCCAGCAGGGCTACACCATCAACATCGGTGAGCATCTCGTGAAGGTACTCAAGCAACTATAGCAGCGCAGTCCGCTTCTAACCCACTAGTTGTAAATGTGGTCTAGGTTGTCTATATTTGCACGCTCGTAGGAGATGCGCTATGGGACGAGTCGGCGGAGGTGTGCAATAATCTAGCGACACTGCCGTTCTCTCCGATAGGATACTCCCTATTATATAACCACTGATATAGATTAACTATGTACTGGACGTTAGAATTGGCCTCAAAGCTAGAGGATGCTCCCTGGCCAGCTACCAAAGATGAGCTCATCGACTATGCTCAGCGCTCGGGTGCGCCCATCGAGGTGATCGAGAACCTTGAGGAGATCGAAGACGAGGGCGAGGAGTATGAGACCATCGAGGATATATGGCCGGACTACCCTAGCAAGGAGGACTTCTTCTTCAACGAGGAGGAGTACTAGCTCGTCGCTCTAGAGATACAAGACACTGACTCATAATCAGGAAGTCTCTGCATAGCTATTAGCTTATGACTACACGCCACCTAGGATGATACAGACGCGCCCACTTCGGATCTGCGCTATACGGCTTGCGCCAGATGAGCACCAGTCGGAGGGGGGCGTATGCGCTACGGAAAGGTGGAGGCGCAAGTCTCTCGTGAGACTTCTGCTATGTCTGCTCATCGTGACCTGCTGGCTCCCGATGCGTTCGCTGGCACAGGTGGATCCGCTCTTCTCGGACTACCGACGGCTACAGAACTACTACAATCCGGCAGCTATCGGTCTGCAGAAAGATCTGCTTCTGACGGCAGCCTATCATCAGCAATGGATCGGTATAGAGGGAGCTCCTGCGAACCTTTTTGTCTCGGCTCATACGGAGCAGCAGTGGGGCAAGAGCTACCACGGCGTGGGGCTGGTGGTCGTAGCGCAGCGTGCGGGACTCTTTACCCGTACAGAGGCGCAGGCGGAGTATGCCTTTCAGCTGCGCTGGAAGGGAGACAAGATCCTCTCTATCGGCACAGGGCTGGGCATGATTAACCTTCTATATGACGGCACCAAGGCGCACATACCAGACGGAGGAGCTATGACACCAAATGACCCTTCGCTGCCACAGACGCCTGTGTCGGGACGCAACTTTGACCTCTCGGCGGGAGTCTTGTGGCACACGCCTCGCTACTTCATCGGTGTCTCGGGACGTCACCTCACGGTGCCGCGCATCACCCTCGACAGGCTCTACTACCAGAAGGTGCCGATACATATCAATGCGGTCTGTGGGTACAATATTACACCCCCAGGTGCGTTATTATCGTGGCACCCCTCACTATTTGCCTCGACAAACTTGACGTCATGGCGGGTGGATGTCAACCTAGATGTGCGCCTTGCTCAGCGATGGGAGGCTGGTCTGATGTACCGACCTTTGCAAGCTGCGGGGCTACGGCTGGGAGCGCTCTTTGGCAAGTGTCACGTGGGTTATCTCTTTGAGATGCCTACGAGTCAGCTGGCGAGAGGCAACTGGGGCAGTCACGAGCTGGTGATCACCTATGCACTCCCGATGTCTAGCCACAAGAAAGGGACCAACAGCTACAAGAGCATTCGACTCCTCTAGCCCGTGTGTCTCTTTATTAAATAGAACTCTGAAACAACTTAGAAGCTATGAAAGAAGCTTTGCCGACATACTGCAGTCCGTCCGAGAGCGCGCATGACGCCCGTTCCGTACAAAGGCTTAGAACTAGAATCAGAGCGGGAGCCTTGCCCCTACTAGGTGCCTTGGCACTACTCTTACTCTTTATCTCCGTGCTGGGCATGGTGGGCTGCGCTCCCAAGCGTGGCTCTGGCGTGAGCGCCGAGCTGGTGGGCGTGGGTCTCTCCTCGTGGAGTGAGCCGGCGCCCTATGGCATGGTGCAGATACCGCAAGGACATATCGTGCTGGGCGAGCGTGAGGCGGACACCGTGTGGGGTCTCCCCGCAGAGTACAGGGCGATCTCGGTAGATGCCTTCTGGATGGATCAGACGGAGGTGACCAATGCGCAGTGGCGACAGTTCGTCTACTATGTACGCGACTCGATCATTCGCGAGCGTCTAGCAGACCCGCTTTACGGAGGGAACCCGCTTTACAAGATTACTACAGACAAGTATGGTGATCCCGTCAAGCCCTACCTCGACTGGTCTCAGCCTCTACCCACTCCTAAGCGTGCATTAGAGCAGGAGCTGGAGGCGATGGAGAGTGTCTACTACACGAACCCCGTGACGGGCGAGCGTAAGCTCGATCCTAAGCAGATGCTCTACAAGTATGAGGTCTACGACTACCACGCAGCGGCGCTTTACCGCAACAACCTACAGCAGGAGGTACGTGCTAGCAAGGGCGTTCAGGAGCCAGTGATGATCTCTAAAGACACAGCTTACGTCAACGATCGTGGTGAGATAATCCGTGAGACGATCACACGTCAGCTCGCTAGTGAGTACGACTTCCTCAATACTTACATCGTAGCGATCTACCCCGACGAGACGGTCTGGGTCAACGACTACCCCAACTCTAAGAATGAGATCTACACCCGCACTTATTTCAACCACCCTCGCTACGACAACCACCCCGTGGTGGGTATCACGTGGGAGCAAGCGACCGCTTTCTGCCACTGGCGCACGGACAACTACCGCAAGGGGCTGAACCTCCCAGACGGAGCTATCGTCCCTGAGTTTAGACTGCCCACCGAGGCGGAGTGGGAGTACGCAGCGCGAGCTGGACGAACTAACACGAAGTTCCCATGGAATAGCGAAGACCTAGACTCGGAGGACGTCTGCTTCTTGGCAAACTTCAAGCCCTTCGAGGGAGACTACGCAGCCGACGGGCAGGTGATCACTTCGCAGGTAAGTACCTTCTCGCCCAATGACTACGGGCTCTACGATATGGCGGGCAACGTGGCGGAGTGGACCAGCTCAAGCTACTTCGTCTCTAGCTACGAGATGATGGACGATGTCAATCCGCAGATGCGCTACAACGCAGCTCGCGAGGACAACACGATGCTACGGCGCAAGGTCGCCAAGGGCGGCTCGTGGAAGGACGTCCTCCGCTTCATCAGATCCACACGACGCATCTACGCACCACAAGATGAGGCACACTCTTACATTGGCTTCCGCTGTGTACGCAGTATCATCAACAACTCCAAATAAGCAACGCAACAGACAGCCCCAACGACGGCTTAACCCTACAGATAGATCGACTCATGGCAAAGAAATATAGACGCTACAAGAATGGACTGGAGATGTATCTCTCCAGTAAGAAAGGGCGCAGAGTGCTCAACTTCGCATACAGCTGGGGTGCCGCAGTGGTGATCCTAGGAGCGCTCTTTAAGTTGCTCCACTTCCCTTTTGGCAATGAGATGCTTTTCATCGGTATGATCACCGAGTTCTTCGTCTTCTTCATTTCAGGCTTTGAGCAGCCTGAGGAGCATTACCAGTGGGAGCAGGTCTTCCCCGAGCTAGACTCTAAGAACCCGATGGACAAGCAGGAGATGGAGGCTCGCCGACAGTACCTCCTCCGCAAAGCTCAAGAGGCAGCCGCAGCGCCTACCCCCTCTTACACCTATCCTGAGGGTGAGCATCACGAACCAGCGAGGGCATACGTTCCTCAACCGCAAGCACAACAACAAACTCAGGCACAAGTTCAGGCGAGCTACGTCACACCTGAGGGTGGCTACGGTGCGCCAGCTTCTGAAGTGCAAGTGGAGCGTCTCTCCTCGGCCATTGATCAGCTAGCCAATGCCGCTTCGCAGCTGAGCCGACTGGGCGAGCTGTCTCAACAGATGACCGATCAGTGGGTTGCTATGCAGCAAGACGGTCGCACCCTCGGTGAGAGTGCCGTCGAGTATCAGACGCAGATGGACACGACCTCACAGCACTTGGCTCGTCTCAACCAGATCTACGAGTCTCAGCTAGCAAGCATCACAGGACAGGTCGCTACCATTGACCAGATCAACCAAGGGCTGGAGCATATTAAGAATATGTACCAAGACTCCGCCATCGATAGTACCACCTTCCGCACGCAAAATGAGCGCTTGACCATGCAGCTCTCTGAGCTAAACCGTGTCTACGCTCGCATTCTGGAGGCGCTGACAGTCAATATGGGCGCTCCCGGCATGGCTGGTCGTCCTTATCAGGGAGGCTACGAGCCTAGCTACTACGCTCCACGGCAGGAGTATCCGTCGGCACGTCCTGACTACTACGCATCACAGCCCTATCAAGCACCACGCAATGCGGGCGCACCACAGGAGCCACAAGAGTAGAGCGCTTTCCTCTTCATCTACTCGATAGCTATTCATCTAACACAATCTAGGCATTATGGCAGCAGGAAGTAGTGGCAACCGCAATAGGCAGAAGATGATCAATCTGATGTATCTCGTCTTCATTGCGATGGTAGCACTCAACGTCTCCTCGGAGGTGCTCTCGGGCTTTGTCCTCGTGGAGCGCAGTCTCACGCACACCATCGAGGGAGCGCAGCAGAGCAATGACAACATCATGAAGGGGCTCTCGACTGCTTATGCCAAAAACCCTAGCAAAGCGGAGCCCTGGTATCGCAAAGGACTAGCGCTCACCGCCTATGCCGACTCGCTTTATAACGAGATAGACCAGCTGCGCCTCCTCATAGCACAAGAAGCAGACGGTAAAGATGCCAATCCCAACGAAGTGGCACGCAAGGACGATATGAATGCCCCCACGACCGTCATGCTCAACCCTCTCACACGGCGAGGCGCTAAGCTAAGGGAGTCGATCGAGGCATTCCGCACTTACACCACGCAGATGGTTCGTAGCGACAGCCGTCGTGAGCATATCTCCGAGATGCTCAGCACGGAGCGCGCGGGCGGACTGAGCTGGGAGCAGCAGATCTTTGAAAACATTCCCACCATCGCCTCGCTCACGATGCTCACGAAGCTCCAGAGCGACATACGCTCCGTCGAGGGAGACGTACTGAGTGACCTTGTCCAGAATATCGACAGCGGCGACCTCCGCGTCAATAAGATAGCGGCGCAAGTGATCCCACGCAGTCAGCTCGTCATGCAGGGTAGCCAGTATGAGGCGAGCATCGTACTCTCTAGCTACGACTCGACACGCGTTCCCAAGATCGTAGTCAATGGCACTACGCTCCCCGAGAGTGCAGAGGGCGTCTATCGTGTCACAGCGACAAAGGCTGGCACCTTCCCCATCTCAGGCTACATCGAGACCGAGCTGCCCGACGGGACTGCTGTCAAGCAACCTTTCCAGTCGGAGTACTACGTCACTGAGCCTTTTGCGACGGTCGCTCCTACCATGATGAACGTGCTCTATGCCGGTATCAACAACCCGATCAGCATCGCCGTGCCTGGCGTCCCTTCGCAAAACGTGACCGCCACGATGACCAATGGGACGCTCACCCGCCAAGGCAATGGCTGGATAGCTAAGCCCGCTAAGATCGGTACTCCCGCCGTCATCACCGTCATGGCCAAGCAGGCAGACGGACGAACCACCAAGATGGCCGAGACATCGCTACGGGTACGAGCACTCCCCGACCCGCTACCTTATATACAATACACCGATGCCAATGGTGCGACCAAACGCTTTAAGGGCGGACGTATCGCCAAGCGCGACCTCCTCACCGCTAATGGTATCGGAGCAGCTATCGACGATGATCTGCTAGACGTCCCCTACCAAGTAGTGCGCTTCCAGCTCCTCTTCTTTGACTCTGTCGGTGGCGTTATCCCGGAGGTGTCCAATGGCCCCACCTTCTCCGCAAGACAGCGAGACAAAATTCGCAATATGGCAAAGGGTAAGCGCTTCTTCGTGAGCGAAGTGACCGCTCGTGGTCCCGATGGTATCGAGCGACAGATCCCAGCCATCGAAGTAATCGTACGATAGTCTTCACAGCTTTAAGAATAGACCCATTCCCACTATACTATGCAACGCATTCAGTCTCTACTCATAGTACTCCTTGCCCTCACGCTCACACTGACCGCTGAGGCGCAAAACTTCGACCCGCTCTCCGCTACTCCGACCGACTCGACACAAGTCGCCACGGAGCTGCCACGCCGGCGCCCCACGGCACGTCAGCGACGCGCTCAGAAAGAGCAAGAGCAGGAGACACAGGCCAATGGCATCTCCATGCGCGCCAAGAACTACGCCGACCAGCAAGTCAAAGATACAGAGACAGCCCCCTGGCGTCGAGTCGTCTACCGACAGCTCTCGATAGATAGCCTAGCCAATGCCCCGATCTTCCGTCCTGTACGTCCCTCGGGAAAGTTGCAGAGCCTCTTCTCGCTCCTCTTCAACCGCTTCAACGAGGGGAGCATCACCGTCTATGAGTACGAAGACCTAGGCTACGAAAACCTAACTCCAGAGCGACAGCTGCGCTTCGAGGACTTCCTCGACCGCTTTGGCATCGTATATGACAAAGACCCCAGCCAGACTGGCAATCGCTCCTTCAAGATCCTCCCCGTAGACATCCCCACGCAGTCTATCCGCAGCTACTACGTCAAGGAGGAGTACTACTACGATGTCAAGACCAGCGACGTAAGCAGTCAGATCGTAGCGATCTGCCCCGTGATGGACGACGAGATCTCTATGGAGGGTAGCGTACGCATACCGCTCTTTTGGGTCAAGTACTCCGACCTGCAGCCCTACCTCTCGCAGCAGCCTGTCATGCTCTCGACCAAGAACAACGCCACGACAGCTACGATGGACGACTTCTTCAGCCTCAACCTGTACCGTGGACAGATCTCGATGACGCTAGGCGGTGAGACCGCTGAGCTCAATAGCGAGATGAGCGACTCGACAGCTATGGCTGCTCGTCAAGCTTTCCACAACCAGATCGAGGGCGAGCTCAAGCAGTTTGAGGAGAGCCTCTACGGCACTGAGTACACCACCTCTGCCACGAGCGACAGCGACCTCCAGGAGGAGCGTGACGGAGAGGACGACTCGCAGCTCGACACAGCCCGTGCCCGTCGCTCGCAAGAGCTCCGCGAGGGCAAGAGTAACCAGCGCAAAGCTGCAAAAGCGGCCAAAGCAAAGAAGAAGAGCCGCGCTGACAAGAAGCGTGCTAAGAAGGCCACCCAAAAAGCAGCCAAGGCGGAGCAGCCGAAGCAGTCTAAGAGTAGCTCCACACGCTCCGTGCGCAACCGCTTCTAGCTGCGACACAAGCAACCGCTTCTAGCCACCGGCTACTAAGCGACCAACCACCCACAGAGGGCTGGGTCTGTCACAACGGACTCAGCCCTCTCTTTATGATATGGTTCTTATACTATCCGACCTTGTCACTAGTGAGAGAGAGATCCCGTAGTGAACAGTGTCGAAGGGGTAGTTGTGCAGGTTGGGAAATTATGTACCTTTGGCAAAACAAACCATTACGAATATAACTATGGACAAGACACTTCTACGCACTTTACTCTCCCTGCTCCTCTGCCTACCAGCTCTACTACACGCAGAGGGCGACAAGGTCACCCTGCGCACATCAGCTCCTGTCGGATCGCAGGTGGCTCTCGCAGTCAATGACGAGGCGATCATTAGCGATGCGCTACAGCTAGACCATAGTGGAGTCAATGCTGTGGGCAACGACTGCAATTGGTACAAGGTCATTCGTCAGGAAGTCGAGATCACTGGATCCATAACAAAGATCGAGGCAACCTCATTTAGGCTAGCGAGCCTACAGATCGAGCAGGCTCCCGATCTAGATGTTTTCTTCTCTGAGGAGCGGGACCGAGGGAAACAGACGATTCAAGAGGCGGACTTCTCGATGTGTCCCAACATCACCAAGATCGGCATTCAGATGGCTGAGTTAAAGCAGATCAAGCTCCAGGGGCTGGCGCAGCTCTCTCTACTCGGTATCGGAGGAAATAATCTCTCTGCGCTAGATGTCTCTGGGTGCGACAACCTCAACGTCATATTTATGCACCGCAACCAGATCAAGGAGCCCGAGATGGGTGCCTTCATAGCCTCCCTACCCTCTCGTGTCGACCAGTCGACTGGCTACATTGTTGTCATAGACACTTACCCCTCTTTGACAGACGAAGGCAATGTCTGCACTGCAAAGCAGGTGCGACAAGCAAGGGATAAAAACTGGATCATTAAGACAGCAGACAACGAGGAGTACCCCGGCTCTGGATACCAGCAGCACATCTCCGATGAGACGATCCGACTGACCACGACACTGACCATCGGTCAGGGCGAGAACTACATCCCGCTCGGTATAGAGGCCTATCCCGACGAAGACTTTGAGGTCGAGGGTGGCACTTATCACAGCACTGCCAATGGACGTCGCTACTACCTGCTCGAGAGCCCTAATCTAGTCATACGTGGCAAGGTGCGCTCGCTAAATTGTGGAGGCACCTACCTGACGCATCTAGACATCAGTGGCAATCCTGAGCTGGAGACCCTCCTATGTGACGACAACAAGCAGCTTCAGTCACTCGTCCTAGGGACGCCCCATAAGCTGAAAACGCTCAACACATCCGACTCGCCCGTCGGAGATATAGACTTCTCACTCCTCCCCTCCCTCGAGTACCTCTATTGTAGAAATAGTCAAGTACCTCCTCGCTCTCTGGCCTCTCTGACACAGCTCAAAGAGCTAAACTGCTCGGGCAATGCTTGGAGCACGCTAGACCTCTCTCAAGCCACTCAACTCGAAAAGCTATTCGCAGCCGGGTGTGGACTATTGAAAGTAGACCTCACGCATTGTCCCAACCTTCGTGAGGTTCAGGTACATGTCAATTACCTTAGAGAGCTACCTCTCGCTTCTGACAAGCTCTATAGCGTGATCGCCTTCGACAATGAGATCAGCGGAGAGCAGATGACCCACCTGGTAGAGAGTCTCCCGACCTTTGAGACTGGAGCTGATCCAGAGGCTCCAGAGCAAGCCGAGCTCATAATCTTCCGTACGGACAATCAGCCAGAAGCAGACAAAAATCGCTGTATGACCTCAGACGTACAGATTGCTACAGCAAAGAATTGGGCGGTTCTATCCGTAGATATGGATTACAATAAGTCTCCCTACCCAGGACTGCAAGGAGATCACATATCACTCTGCCCCACTTCTGCCGTATCTCTCTACGTAACCCCTGATGCAGTCCGCATAGAGGGCATTCCACACGGAGAGACCGTCACGCTATACGACTTGTCGGGAGTGATCGTATATAGCTTAGCGGCTAGCTCAGGCACAGCTGTCATTAGCCCTGACGCAATCCCCTCTGGTATCTACTACCTATCTGTCGGTGAAGAGGTTCTGCCTCTTATCATCAGATAAAGCTTCTCACAAAGTGAAGACTTTCGAAGCAGAGGGCTGGGTCCGTCACAACGGGCTCAGCCCTTTACTTATCCAGTCGCTCCACACGCTCCTATTGCTCGCTTATCCCTTATAGTGTCAAGTGACCGCAAAAGCTTACCTTTGTTGGCAGTTCCAAACTTCATACATAACCACCTGCTTATGAAACATTACTACCTGCTCGCACTCATTGGCGTGCTACTCTTACCCCTTTCTATCTCAGCTCAGACCATCGTGGATGGCGTCTTATCTGGCTGTATGGGTCTCTCGGGACGATATGTCGTACCTGACGAAGTGACCAAGATCGACAACTTCGCATTCTTCTCCTCGTCTGTTACCGAGGTAGTGATCGGCAAGAATGTTCAGGAGATCAGCAACGCAGCTTTTCAAAACTGTATGAACCTCGAGCGCATCACCTTTGCCGCAGGCTCCAAGCTAGAGCGCATCGGAGATGATGTTTTTAGCGACTGCCCTAAGTTGGTCGAGATAGCACTCCCCGAGGGACTTCAGCAAATGGGCGTACGTACCTTCTGGCTCAATGAGTCGCTCAAGCAGGTTACACTCCCTACGACCCTCGACACGCTACCCAAGTATTGCTTCCAAGGCTGTACAGCACTGCGCAAGATGAGCCTGCCCGAAGGCATGAAGGTCATCGCCGAGAACGCATTCTCAGGCTGCGAGAACCTGATGCAGGTGAAGCTGCCTAGCACCCTCGACTCCATCGCGACAAAAGCATTCTATAAGAACCTTGGACTATTCTCTCTATCGATCCCCGAGGGGGTACGCTCGATCGCTGATAGTGCTTTCATGCGCTGCGAAAACCTCGAGACCGTCACCCTGCCAGCCAGCCTAGAGCGTGTCGGTGCTAAGCTCTTCCGCCGCTGTTCTGAGCTCACAACTATCTCCGTATCCTCTGGAAGCAAGCACTTTATCTCTCGTGATGGCATACTCTACTCAGCCGATCTGAAGACACTCTATGAGGCTCCCGCCAAGCTCAAGAGCGAGGACTACAAGATACCAGCAGAGACAGAGACCATCTACCACTACGCCTTCTACGAGTGTCCCGAGGTTCAAGGTATCACCATACCACAGACGATCAAGCGCATCGGCATCGCAGCTCTTGTGAACAATGGGATGCGTCAGTTTACCTTCCCTGGCAATGATAAGTATTGGCTCGAGGAGGGTTCGCTCTACTACAAAGCGACCACCAGCGCTGGCGAGCAGATTGTCTTTATGGCACACCCCTCAGAGGCTGAGGGCGAGGCAATCGTCGCCTACGGCACTAGCTACGTGTCAGACTACGCACTCGCAGGGTGTCACAAGATTAGCTCACTACGTCTGCCCTCGACGCTCCTCGGTATGGGCGCCTTCGTGCTCAATGGATGCAAGGAGCTCAAGGATATCTCTAGCTACGCCATAGAGCCACCCGTCCTCACAGAGGAGTCTCTCATGGGTCTCGCTCTCCCCTCCGTGCAACTACACGTCTACCCAGAGGCTATGCAGAAGTATATGAATGCTCCCTACTGGCAGCTCATCCTACATGGTGACGACCTCACGGGAGAGGAGCCTAGAGCTATTGCATCGCCTGAGCAGCAGACCACAGAGCTCATCTGGAGCTATCAGCCCGATGGCATGCTACATCTCGAGAGCCAGAGCGCGGCAGCTATACAGGTAGCTCTCTACAGCACAGATGGCATACACATGGCCACGCTAGAGCTAGCACCACACGCTACCGCACAGCTCGCCCTCCCCACAGCTGGCATCTACCTACTCCGTAGCACCTCAGCTCACAGCACCCGCACTGAGCGTATCATACGCTAAGGAGCGTCAAGCTTATCGTCTCTGCACGATAAAGCGTCCGTAAAAGGAGATCATACAATGCGAGGCATCTACACGTTACGGTGTGGATGCCTCGTTTGTTTTTGAGATCGTCCAGGATCTCCACGGAGGAAATGAAAATTCTTCACGTGGAGAAAAAAAATTCTCCACGTGGGCGAGAAATAAAACTTCGGAAGAATCAAATGAAACTTCGGAGGAAATTTTTCTCGCCTACGTGGAGAATAAAAAATAGCCACGTGGAGATTTGAGATTTTCCACGTGGCTATCGATGATTTAGGCGACCTAGTCCATGGTCAGCTGATCTATTTAGCCGAGGTCTTGTAGTGAATATTGTCAATAAGACGAACCTCGCCGCAGTAGCAGACAATGCAGCCGACAGGATCGCTGCTGTCTGACCACGACTCGAGAGGACGCAGCGTCTTGCCGTCGACGATCTGGTAGTACTCGGGACGCAGTAGCGGGTGCTCTGCGAGGCGTGAGACAACGAAGTCGACGACCTCACGTGGTGAGTGCTCTGGGACCAGCTCTAGACTCGCTACGAGCGTATCGTGGATACGTGGCGCTACGTCACGCTGCTCACTGGTGAGGAGGAGGTTACGGCTGCTCAGTGCTAGTCCGTCAGCCTCACGGATGATGGGGCAACTGTGTATCTCTACGGGCAGAGCGAGCTGGCGAACCATCTCCCGCACGATGGCTATCTGCTGGAAGTCTTTCTCGCCAAAGAAAGCGCCATCAGGCTGCACGAGCATAAAGAGCTTGCTCACGATCTGCGCTACACCATTGAAGTGCCCTGGGCGATGCGCCCCCTCCATAGTCTCTCCGAGGAAGCCGAAGTCAAACTGACGGGTGTCCGCCTCGGGATACATCTCCTCGACGGTGGGCAGGAAGGCTATGTCCACCTGAGCGTCACTCAGGCGTGCTAGATCCTCCTCTGGCTTGCGAGGATAGGTACGAAGATCTTCGGGGTTGTTGAACTGCGTGGGGTTGACAAATACGGATACGACGACGATGTCGTACTGCTTTCTAGCAGCTGCCACTAGGCTCAAGTGTCCAGCATGCAGAGCACCCATAGTAGGCACTAGCCCTACATGGGCTGAGGGGTTCTCTTGGCGTAGCTTAGAGAGTTCTTGCTGTAGCGCAGCAACCGTTGTAATGACTTTCA
>ERZ1031273.363-NODE-363-length-17362-cov-7.707286_pt1 | contig 17362 bp, 15 predicted proteins | sample MGYA00516575_ERZ1031273 | MGnify/ENA primary metagenome ERZ1031273 (study PRJEB33718, sample SAMN03159816) | human skin metagenome | collected 2014-02-25 | study: EMG produced TPA metagenomics assembly of the PRJNA266117 data set (Human skin bacterial metagenome... | reverse complement strand
TCCCTCGCCCAAATCCCCCTCGGGCAGAAAGCCCACCGCAACAGGCCTTTGCACGAACTGTCCGCGATGGCTGAAACCGTCGCCGCCACCATCCTCGCCCGCGCTGGCGTCGGCGACGTCCCGCAACGCCAGCCCTGGGCCGAACTGCGGTAGCATCAGTTCATGCTGTCTTGGGTCATTCTCATCCTCGTCATCGCCGCGATCGCGCTGCTCGGCGCATGGATTTCTACCTCGATCGTCGGCCGCGGTGAAGCGCTACCTCCGATGGACGCACCCCACGATGTCATCGCCTCGAACCGCGACGCCGTCGACGCTGGCCGCTACGAGGACATCGCCCTCGAAGTCGTCCCCCGCGGATACCGCCAGGACCAAGTCGACGCTCTCGTCGAGCACCTCCTTTCCAAGCAAGGGCGTAAGATTGGGGAGGAATTTCCGTCGCGCGTGACCGCGACCGACGGAGAGCAGACAATCGAAGAGCCAAGGAGTAACACCACATGGCAGCAATGAAGCCGCGTACCGGCAACGGTCCGATGGAAGTCGTCGAGGAAAGCCGAAAAATCGTGATGCGCATCCCGTCCGACGGCGGCGGACGTCTCGTGGTGGAGCTCAACAACGAGGAAGCTGCCGAACTTGGCCAGCTCCTCACCGATGTCGCAGCGCAGTAGAGCTGCAGGTAACATGACGCCATGCTCAAAGACATTGTTGATGTGCTGGCGGACCCCGTTGACGGAAGTGCTCTGACGGGGGCGGACGATTTCAGCCGCCTGGTGTCTGAGACCGGGCATTCGTACGACGTGGCTAAGCAGGGCTACGTCACTCTGGCATCCGGTGCCGGGATTGCTCATGAGGGCGACAGCCCGGAGATGGTGGTCTCACGCGAGGCGTTTTTGTCGCGCGGCCATTTCGCGCCGTTCGTGGAGACAGTCACGGAGCGCGTCCTCGACGCTCTTCAAGGACTCCCGCTTGACGACGTCGCGGCCACCCCCACCATCCTCGAAGTCGGCGCCGGAACCGGCTACTACCTGACCCACACTCTTGACGCGGTGGAGAATTCCCGCGGAATCGGCGTCGATATCGCTGTTCCCGCCGCGAAGCACTTGGCAAAAGCGCACTCCAAGATCGGTGCCGTCGTCGCCGATGTGTGGGAGGGCCTTCCTTTGCGCGATAATTCCGTCGACGTGATCACCGTGATTTTCGCGCCGCGCAACCCGCAGGAATTCGCGCGCGTGCTTGTCGACGACGGCGAGGTCCTCATCCTCACCCCCCAAGCCGGCCACCTCGACGAACTCCGCGAGCCCCTCGGCATCTTGGGCGTTGAGGAAGGCAAGCAGGAGCGCATGCTCGAGCAAGCCGCCGGCCACCTCGTTCCCGTCGGTGAGCCAGAGCTCATTGAGTTCCCGATGAACCTGGACCGCGAGTCGATCGCCGCCCAGGTCGGAATGAGCCCGTCTGCCCGCCACCTCGACCCGGAGGTTCTCGCCGAGCGTGTCGCTGCGCTTCCTGAGACGATGACGGTCACCGCGCGAGCGCAGCTCACTCGGATGAAGCGAGCGCCGCAGGCCTAGACTCCGCGGTTCAGCCTTAGGCTCCGTGGCGCTGTCTCCGCCCTGCTCGCGCCGGCTGCGGCTCTGCGCGATCAGGGCTTTCGCGGTTTTTAGACCGCCGCGCGCGGGCGGCTCCACTGGCTGAGAATCTCCGCGTCGCCTTCAGTGGTGGCGCGGAGCTCACCGACGCCGTTTTCGGGCCAGAAGCGGCTGGCCATGGTGACGGCGCCGCCGCCGGCGAAGACTTCGATGGCGGAGCCGTCGACAAGCACGGAGATGTGGTCTTCGTCCTCGTCGTCGAGCTGCGCGGTGGCGGGGTTGCCGTCGAGGCGGTCGAGGGTGATCTCGTCGCCGGAGTGGGTGATCACAGCGGCGACGTCGCCTGTGGTGTCGACAACTTCGACCGCCACCTTCGACCCCACCGGGATCTCACACAGGCCAGTCCAGAGCTTGGCGTGCTGGGTGGCGCTGACAGCGTCGGGAAGCCCTTGCGCGGGGGTCTGGTACAGCTCTCCGCCCGCGAGGGTGACCACGCGGGGTAGCGACAGGGCGTTGGCCCAGCCTTCGGATTCCCAGGTCGGCTGGGCTGTCGGGTCGCCGCCGCGACCGGTCGCAGCCAGCAGACCAAAGATGCGGGCTTCGGCGTAGCGCTCGTCGTCAGTCTGCGTGCCGCGCACGACGTTGGTGCTGCGGGGGCGGGTGAAGTCGTGGCCGTAATCGAGGCGGGTGAACGGGGTCCGCACGGTGAATTCGGTCTCGTCGAGGGTGCCCACGAGGTAGCCGGTCAGGTCGCCCTTCTCGAGCTCGACGGTCAAAAACAGCACGTCGTAGATCTCGCCGTTTTCCTCGTCGCGCAAGCGGATGATGCGCGGGGCGACGGTCACTGCGTCGTCGGAAAGGCCGGTGTCGCCGTTGAAGCGCAGCGGGCCGAGCAAGGACCACGACGTTCCGTCGGGGGAGTCCAGCACGACCGGGACTGGCTTCTCGGAGGGGCCGCTGCTCGCCAGCATCACCCAGCCGGATTGGCCGCGGGTGCGGTCCTCGCTTTCCTTCCAGTCGGGGACGACGCAGGGGGAGCGGAAGCGAGTGAAACGCCCGACGTCTTTCACCACAGGGCCAAGGCGGCGCACGCCGGGGTCGATGTCGCCGGCTTCGTTGACTTCGTCGCACAGCGTCTCGATTTCGTCGATACGCGCCACCTGGATCGTCGTTCCGGCGTTGGTGACGGACGTGAAGTACAGGTCCGTGCCTTCCGTGGAGGAGACGACGGAGCCCGCCAGCACGCGGGTTTCGCCGCCGACGGGAGCGACGACATCGTTGCACTCGTAGAAGTCGAACGGGTTGCCCTCGGAGTATTCGTGGGCCCACCGCGACGGGGCCTCGGCATCGGGCTGGTACTGGTAGAACAGGTGCCAGTCATCGCCGTCGCGAAGCATGCCGGCGGCGGCGTCGAGGATGCCCTTGTCCGCGGTGACATGGAGTTCCGGTCTCAAATTGCTCACAGTTTCGTCCTCCGGGTTACAGAAGCGACTTGTACACGTCGACGGTTTCTCGGGCGATTTTGTCCCAGGTGAATTCCTGTTTCACGCGGGTCAGGCCAGCTGCCGCGAAGCGTGAGGTGGTCTCTGCGTCCTGGGCGAGCGCGTTGACGGCGGCGGCGAGGTCTTTCTCGAAGGCCCGGGTGTCGTCCGCGTCGTAGTGGACCAGGGTACCGGTCTCGCCGTCGACGACAACCTCGGGAATACCGCCCACGTCGGACGCGACGACGGCGGTGTTGCACGCCATCGCCTCCAAATTCACGATGCCGAGCGGTTCGTACACCGACGGACAGACGAAGATGTCGGCAGCGGAGTAAATGTCGCGGATGTCTTCCTTCGGGAGCATCTCCGTCACCCAGTGCACGCCGTCGCGCGTTTCGCGGAGCTTATCGACGAGCCCCTCCATCTCCTCCGCAATCTCCTTCGTATCGGGAGCTCCTGCGCAGAGAATCAACTGGATGTCCGGGTCGAAGTCTTGGGCCGCCTTCACCAGGTGGGGCACACCCTTCTGGCGGGTGATACGGCCGACGAACGCAACGACAGGGCGGGTCGGGTCGATGCCGAGGCGGTCGATCACGCTGCTGGTCCCGCCGTCGCCGTCGTCGCCTCCGCGCAGGTCGGCCGTGGGGAGCCAGAACGCCGTGTCGATGCCGTTGAGGACGGTGTGGACGCGGGCTTCGTCGATACGCGGGTAGGCGCGCAAGATGGCGTCCTTCATGCCGGCGGAGACTCCGATGACGGCGTCGGCGTTTTCCATGGCGTTCTTCTCGGACCAGGAGGAGACGTCGTAGCCGCCGCCGAGCTGCTCGCGCTTCCACGGGCGGTCGGGTTCGAGGGAGTGCGCGGTGACGACGTGCGGGACACCGTGGAGCAGTCCGGCGAGGTGCCCGCCGAGGCCCGAGTACCAGGTGTGGGAGTGGACGATGTCGACATCGGAGGCGGCATGAGCCATGCGCAGACCCGTCGACATGGTCTTGATAGCGCCGTTCGCGTCATCCAAGGCGGGGTCGACGCCGTGGACGTATACGTTTTCCGCGTCGCGGGGCTGGCCCATGCAGTGGACGTCCACGGTGACGTCGTCAAGCTTGCGCATGAAGCGCGTGAGCTCCGTGACATGGACTCCCGCGCCTCCGTAGATTTCGGGCGGATATTCGCGGGTCATCATTCCGACTCTCATGCTCTCCGAGACTAGTAGCGTTTCCGCGGCCGTGCAGGCACCCACGGAGGGAGGTGGCGGGCGTCCCATTTGATGCAAGTGCAGTGCAGCTTTTGCTCTTCTTACCTAGGCTTGGGGGTGTGAACAGCCAGCCGAATGTCCTCGCCATTGTCCTCGCGGGCGGAGAAGGCAAGCGCCTTTTTCCGTTGACTCTCGACCGCGCCAAGCCCGCCGTGCCGTTCGGCGGGAATTACCGTCTCGTCGACTTCGTTCTGTCCAACCTCGTCAACGCCGGGTACAACCGCATCGCGGTGCTGACGCAGTACAAATCGCACTCGCTCGACCGCCACGTGGCTACCGCGTGGAATTTCTCAGGGCCGATGCACCAGTACATCGCGTCGGTGCCGGCGCAGCAGCGTCTGGGTAAGCGCTGGTACCAGGGGTCGGCGGACGCGCTTTTGCAGTCGCTGAACCTCATCTACGACGAGCAGCCGGACTACGTGCTCGTCTTCGGCGCTGACCACGTCTACCGCATGGATCCGTCGCAGATGGTCGAGGACCACATCGCGTCGGGCAAGTCGTGCACGGTCGCCGGCATCCGCGTGCCGCGCGTCGAGGCCACGGCGTTCGGCTGCATCCAGTCCGACGACGACGGCACGATCACGGAGTTCTTGGAGAAGCCAGCCGACCCGCCGGGCACGCCCGACGACCCGGAGATGACGTACGCGTCGATGGGCAATTATTGCTTTTCGACGGAGGCGCTTATCGACGCCCTCCGCGAAGACAACGACAACGAATCCTCCTCCCACGACATGGGAGGGGACATCATTCCGTATTTTGTCGGCAAGGGCGACGCCCACGTCTACGACTTCTCCGCCAACCAAGTCCCCGGCGCGACTGAGCGTGACAAGGGGTACTGGCGTGACGTCGGCACCATCGATTCCTTCTACGACGCCCACATGGATCTCATCTCGATCCACCCGGTGTTCAACCTGTACAACAAGTCGTGGCCGATTCACTCCACTGAGGACGAGAACCTGCCGCCCGCGAAATTCGTCTCCGGCGGTATCGCGCAGGAGTCCATCATCGCGCCGGGCTCGATCATTTCGGGTTCCACTGTGCGCAATTCTGTGCTGTCGACGGACGTGCGCGTGGAAGAAGGCGCGACGGTCGAGTCGTCGGTGCTCATGCCCGGTGTGCGCGTCGGCCGCGGAGCTGTCGTGCGCCACGCCATCTTGGACAAGAACGTCTACGTTTCGGACGGCGCGACCGTCGGTGTCGACGAAGACAACGACCGTGCCCGCGAGTTCTCCATCTCGAAGGCCGGTGTTGTGGTGGTGGGCAAGTCCGAGGTCGTCGAGTAGCTAGACGCGGCGCGTTACCAGCGTCACCCCGGAATCGAGGGGGAGACGCGTCACGACGGCGCCTTCCAGCCCGTCCACCAGCTCATCCGCTTCCCGCGCAGCGAGAGTGGCGCGGTCTTTGCGGGTGGGGTCGGTGACGGTGCCGTCGAGAAGCGAACCCGCGAGAACGAGCGTGCCGCCGGGGGAGAGCAGCGGCCACGTGGCCTCGACGACAGCCGGCAAATCCACCGGGTCGACGTCCGCGTAGACGAGGTGGTACGCGCCCGTCGCGAGCCGTCCGAGCACGTCGAGCGGGCGCGACGGCAGGAAACGCGCGCGCGATCCGCCGAAGCCAGCGTCCCGGAACGCGGCCTTCGCGCGTGCCTGGTGATCCGCCTCCGGGTCGATGCACGTCAACGGGGCCTTGTCCGGCAGTCCCGCGAGAATGTGCAGGCCCACAACGCCGGCGGCGGGAGTCATCGCGACAGCGCCCGTTACAGCAGCGCCGCTGGTGGTACCGGCTGCAGCCAACGTACCCAGCAATTCACCCACCGCGACGCTCGGGGTGGGAAGGGAGTATTCGGAGGCGTCGGCGCGGGCGTCGATAAGCGGGCCCTCTTGCTGCTTGCCTGTGATGTACTCGTTGAGGGACGAAAATGCTGAATTGCTCACACGAATATCCTACGAAATCGACCCCGGCGGTGCGTGGACCCGCGCGGTACGCAACAATAGTGAGCATGCACGACGACGCCACCGGCACCGCCGCCTTCGACCAAGGCCACGGCGAGATGCCCAGCTGGGCAGAGCTCGTCGAGGAGCACGCCGACAGCGTGTACCGCCTCGCGTTCCGCCTCGCCGGCAACCAGCAAGACGCCGAGGACCTCACGCAAGAGACGTTCATGCGCGTGTTCCGCAACCTGAAGACGTACAAGCCCGGCACGTTCGAGGGCTGGCTGCACCGCATCACGACGAACCTGTTCCTCGACATGGTGCGCCACCGCAGCAAGATCCGCATGGAGGCGCTGCCCGAAGATTACGAGCGCGTCCCCGGCACCGCCCCGACGCCTGAGCAGGTGTACACCGCGACGAACCTCGACCCCGCGCTGCAAGCTGCGCTCGACGAACTCGGGCCTGAATTCCGCGTGTCCGTCGTGCTCTGCGATGTCGTCGGGATGAGCTACGAGGAGATCGCGAAGACGCTCGGCGTGAAGATGGGCACCGTCCGTTCGCGCATCCACCGCGGGCGCAGCCAGTTGCGCGCCTCGCTCGAGGCCCAGGCCGCGTCGAGCGAGGCGGCCCGCGAGCTCATTCGCGCGAGGTGACAGCCGTGCCGACCTTCGATTCCATCGAGCACCTCAATTTCGAAGCCGTCGCCGCGCTTATCGACGACGAACTCACCCCCACCGCCCTCCGCCGCGCCCAACAGCACCTGCTGCAGTGTCCCGACTGCCGCCGCGAAGTCGCGCAGCAGCGCGCCGCCGCCGATGCCGTGCGCGAACATAATTCCGACGGGTGCTTGCGCGCGCCGCGGTCGTTGGTGGAACGCCTGCAGCATCTCGACGCCGCCGACGCGGACGCCCCCGCTGCCGATTCCCGCTCCCGCGATTCGTCCCAGAAGCGGGCCTTTTCCTGGCTCCGCATGCGCGACGGGCTAAGGTGAAACCGTGTTTGACACTATCGGTTGGGGCGAAATCTTCGTCGTTGTGCTCGCGGGCCTGATCATTATCGGTCCCGAGCGCCTGCCCGGGGTCATCATGGATGTCCGTGCCGCGATTTTCGCGGCGCGCCGCGCGATCAACGACGCGAAGAACGAGCTTTACGGCGAGGAATTCGACGAGTTCCGCAAACCAATGAGCACCGTCACCGAGTACGCCGCGATGGGGCCGAAGCGCGCCATCGCCAAAGTGCTTTTCGACGAAGACGGCGACTACCTCGACCAGTTCGACCCCCGCAAGATGATGGATGGGGACCCCTCTGTGGGCAGTTCGGCGGCTCCCGGTCCCAGCTCTGATGACGTGCGGGGATCGCAGGAGCGAGGGACTAAACGGCGGCGTCGTCAGCCCGGAATGGGAGTCAGTGCGCCGCAGGACTCGCAGACAGGGAACCAGAACCCTCCGGCGCAGTCGGGCGGGGCAGGGTTCTCCTGGGAGGACGTCACCTAGTTTCGGGTGACTCCTAAGTTGAGGTTCTTTCCGGCGAGGGAATCGCGGCGAATCTTCAGCTTGCCGGCGATGTCGGCGATGGCTTTACCGGACGGGGAGTCGGGGGCCTGCACGGCGATGGGGGTGCCTTCGTCACCCTGGACACGCAGAGCTGGATCGAGAGGGACAGACCCGAGGAGGGGGACGTCGGTGCCCGTGATGGCGGTGAGGCGCTCGGCGACGTTCTCGCCGCCGCCGCTGCCGAAGACATCCATGGTGGTGCCGTCGGGCATGACCATGGCGGACATGTTCTCGATGACGCCGGCGACGCGCTGGCCGGTCTGTTGAGAGATGGAGCCGGCACGTTCAGCGACTTCAGCGGCAGCGGCTTGCGGTGTGGTCACGATGAGGAGCTCGGCATTCGGGACGAGCTGCGCCACGGTGATGGCCACGTCGCCGGTCCCGGGCGGAAGGTCCATGAAGAGGACGTCGAGTTCGGACCAGTAGACATCGGAAAGAAACTGCTGGATAGCTCGGGTGAGCATCGGCCCACGCCACACGACCGGGGCGTTTCCTTCGACGAACTGGCCGATGGAGATGTGGCGGACGCCGTGGGCGATGGGCGGCATGAGCATCTCGTCGACAACCGTCGGGCCCTGGCCCGCCGAACCCATCAGGCCAGGGATGGAGTGGCCGTAGATATCGGCGTCCAAAATGCCCACGTTCAAGCCCTGCGCAGCCAGCGCGGTCGCCAGGTTCACCGTCATCGAGGACTTGCCGACGCCGCCCTTGCCCGACGCCACCGCGAACACTCGCGTCGTCGAGCCCGGCTGCGCGAACGGGATCACCGGCTCGGACCTGTCGCCCTTGAGGCGCTGAGCGAGGTTGCGACGCTGTTCCTCACTCATCGTGTGCATGGTCACGCTGACTTCGCCGACGCCCTCGAGTTCCTCGAGCACGGCACGCACATTGGATTCGATGGTGTCGCGCATCGGGCATCCGGCAATGGTGAGGTAGATGCCGACGGCGACGTCGCGGCCGTCGATACGCACGGACTCGACCATGTCCAATTCGGTGATCGGTTTGCCGATCTCGGGGTCGTCGACCCGGGCGAGTGCGTTGCGGACAGCTGCTTCTGAAATCGGGGCTGTGTCAGTCATTGCCCGTAAAGTATATGGCCTTCGCGCCCGCGGCTGAAGCCGGCACTAGACTCGAACGGGTACACGAACGCGAAAACGAAGGATGAGCACATGAGCCAGCTGAATCCGGCACCCGGCGGCGCCTCCGCATCGCGCCGTCCCGTCGACGGGCTACAGCGCCCTTCGGGTTGGCCCGTGGGCAGCTTCAAAAATTACGAGGACGCACAGGCCGCCGTCGACGGGCTGTCCGACCGCGAGTTCCCGGTGGAGGACATCACGATCGTCGGCGTCGACCTCATGCAGGTCGAGCGGGTTACCGGTCGGCTGACGTGGGGGCGTGTGCTGGCGGGCGGCGCGCTGTCTGGCATGTGGTTCGGCTTGTTCGTCGGCTTGCTGTTCGCGCTGTTCACGCCGGATGTGTGGACGTCACTGCTGTCGGCGCTCGTGATCGGTCTGCTCTTCGGCGTCGTGTTCGCAGCGCTCGGGTACGCGTTCACGCGCGGCCGCCGCGATTTCTCGTCGGCGACGACCATCGTCGCCGGCCGTTACGACATTTTGTGCGAGCCGTCGTCCGCGCCCCGCGCCCGCGACATGATCGCGGAGATGGGGCCGCGTCCCGCACAATCGCTTATCGACGAAAGCCCCCAGAGCTAATGCCCTCCCTTTCTCACCTGCAGAGCAGGTCGCGTGGGCGTTCGTCGTGGTCGTCGGCTGGAGCTGCGCGAATCGTCGCCGCTATGGCAGCTGCGGGGATGCTTTTCGGCGCGACAGCGTGCGCGCCGGCCGAGGAACCGGTGCGGATTGCCGCTGATCCATCTGACCCTGAGCAGATGGTGCTCGCTGAGATCTACCGCCAGGTGGCAGAGCTAGCCGGAAAAGAAGTGGGGATTGTCGGCCAGCAACTGAACGATGACGGCGAGAAGCTCGCCCTGCTTCAGGCCCGCGACGCGAATCTGGCGGTCATGTGCGTCGGGTCGTTGGTCGTCGCGGCGAACCCGGCCGAGACTGACGCTTTAGAGGAGAAGAAGCGCGAGGCAGACGCGGATGACTCCAACGATGTGGATTTGGCGCTGGCTACTTATGATGCGGCCGTCGCGACGTTGCCTGGTGCGTTCAAGACCGTCGATCCATCGCCTGCCGAGGGCTGCGCAGACGCCGACCACGGCGACCTGCCTCAGAACATCATTCCCGTCTACCAGGCCGGGCTTTTCGACCGCGGCGTCCGCAACGCCATGAACAAAGTCACCCGCGCGTTGTCCACGACAGACTTGGAGAAGCTCATCGAGAAGACCGAAGAAGACGGCGACCCCGGCGCTGCCGTCAATGCCTGGATGCAGGAGAAGACCGGCATGGGTTCCGAGTTGAAGCGCATCGTCGACGAAGGTCAGGCTCGCGAAGTCTAGAAGCCGATTGCACGCGCGCCGAACTGGCCGTGGGGTGTGGTGGTCCCTCGGCTATGTTCCGAACAGTAGGTGCATCGCACCGTATTGGTGTGTTCTGTTCGGTACTGGTGTTCCGCGCGGTGAAACCCATGTTGGTGTCCCATCGCGCATCTGTATTCGACCCCTGTTGTGTCTGTCGGGGTCATCGTCGTTGGTGCGGTTGTGGTACCTGCACAACACCGACAGGTTGTTCATGTTCGTCTGTCCACCGCGGGCCCAGGGTTCGATGTGGTGGACCTCGCAGTTATCGGCAGCATGCCGACAATCCGGTACAGGACACGTCGTCAGTGTTGCCCGGGCGAGGTCGCGTTGTTTCTTATTGGCGAACCGTTTCGTGTTGTACAGGTTCACCGGACCTGCCTGTGGGTGGAAGAGTGCGACTTCCAAGTCGGACCCGTGGAACCGAGTGAGATACTCCGCACCAGTCATCGTCGTGCCATCAGACAACCCGAGGATGGTGTCATCCCCTTGGCCGCCGAGGACCTTGATGTAATCCGGCAGCGGGATCTGCACCAGTGGGCGTGGCACAGCATCAGCAACAGCACCATCGTTGTGGAGCAGGTCGTGGAATGCCTCGTACATCTGCGGGCCCTCAGGGCGGTTGGCGTCGAGTTTTTGGCGCAGGGCGTACTCAAGGGCAGCGATATCACGCGCATCACCAGTAGCACTGAAAGTGCGCTTGCCTTTCCGTTCCTTACCGAACCGCACCGCCGACTCAGGAGCGGGTGTATCCACCTCGGGGACGATGTCTTTGGCGCGGCGTTTCAACGTCTCGTAGTTACCGCGCACAGACAACAACGCGAGGCGGATTGTCCACTTCTCTTTCTCGGTGCCCAACGGGCGGACTCGCTGCTCGATGAGCACCAACTGATCCAGTGACTTCGCAGTCTGGCGGGCGACACGCACAGCATTAGCCTGCTGGCGGGAAAACCGGGTCTTTCCGTAGTAGACCTCGTAGACGCCTTTCCAATCGGCAACGCGGGTGGGGTTGGCGCCGGCGTCGACAAGCTGCTGGGCGTTGAAACTACCCAGCAGGTCGATGGCATTGCCTGCGCCCACATGCGCCGCGAATTGGTTCATGACACAAACGTTAAACGCCCCGCAACCCATCGTCTACGAAACGATGTCTACTTCAGTAGACATCGCCGAAACGGGCAGGTCACAGGGCGCAGAAATGGCCGATACCCCGCCCCACGCCGGTGAAAGGGCGTGGGGCGGGGTAGGGAGGGGAGAAGGTTAGGCGAAGGCTTCGTCGATAAGCGCCTTCTCCTCTTGCTGGTGAACCTTGCTCACGCCGGTCGCCGTGGTGGACTGTGCGCGGCGGGAGATGCGGCGCATCGGTGGCAGGTTGTCGACGAGGTTGGCCAAGTGCTCGTTGTAGAACGGCCACGGACCCTGGTTGGCGGGCTCGTCCTGCACGAAGCGGACCTCCTTGGCGTTCGGGTAGTTGGCGAATGCCTTGTTGAGGCGGTTGAACGGGATCGGGTGGAGCATCTCGATACGGATGATCGCGACGTCGTCACGGCCGTCCTTCTGGCGGCGCTTCTCCAGATCGTAGTAGACCTTGCCGGAGCACAGGATGATGGTGGTCACCTTGTCGGCGTCGCCGATGACCTTGTTCTTCGCATCGACGATATTCGGGTCGTCGATGACGGAGCGGAAGGACTTGGACTCGATGAAGTCTGCCGGCTGGGAGACAGCGGCCTTGTTGCGCAGCATCGACTTCGGGGTGAAGACGACGAGCGGGCGGCTCATATCGCCCAAAGCTTGACGACGCAGCAGGTGGAAGTGGTTTGCCGGCGTCGACGGCTGAGCGATCGTCATGGAGCCCTCGGCAACGAGCTGCAGGAAGCGCTCGATGCGTGCCGACGAGTGGTCCGGACCCTGGCCCTCGTAGCCGTGCGGCAGCAGCATGATCAGGCTGGACAGCTGACCCCACTTGGTCTCACCGGAGGAGATGTACTCGTCGATGATGGTCTGGGCGCCGTTGGCGAAGTCGCCGAACTGTGCCTCCCATGCGACGAGTGCGCCCGGGTTGCCGACGGTGTAGCCGTACTCAAAGCCGAGACCGCCGAACTCGGTCAGAGCCGAGTTGTAGATGTTGAAGCGGCCGCCGTTGCCGGACTCGATGGCGTAGGCATCGAGCGGGTTGTACTGCTCGCCGGTATTCGGGTCGAACAGGACGCCGTGGCGCTGGGTGAAGGTGCCGCGCTTGGAGTCCTCGCCAGTGAGGCGCACGAGCTTGCCCTCAGCGGCCAGGGAGCCGAAGGCGAGGAGCTCGCCCCACGCCCAGTCGATGTTGCCGTTGTCGAAGGAGCCGCCGCGGGACTTCAGCACCGACTTGAGGCGCTTGTTGGGGGTGAAGTCGCCGGGGAGGTTGGCGTAGGTGTCGGCAAGCTCCTGGAATGTTGCCTCCGTGATGGAGGTGTCCAGGCCGCGGGTGAGCGACTGGGATTCGGTGATGCCGTGCTGGGAGGCGGGGGACCCGCCGCCTTCCTTGACGTCGTTGAACACGGAGTCCAGCTGGTCGTGGAAGTCCTGCTTGGCGATCTCCGCCTCTTCCTCCGTGAGGTCGCCACGACCGATGAGGTCCTTGGTGTAGCGGGTACGCACGGACGGGTGGGAGTCGATGCGCTCGTACATGAGCGGCTGGGTCACCGACGGGTCGTCGGCCTCGTTGTGACCGCGGAGGCGGTAGCAGATGAGGTCGATGAAGACATCTTTGCCGAATTCGCGACGGTACTCGGTGGCCAGCTGGCCGACCCAGGCTGCTGCCTCAGGGTCGTCGCCGTTGACGTGGAAGACCGGGCAGTCGAAGCCCTTGGCCAAGTCGGTGGCGTAGTAGGTGGAGCGGCCCTGGTCCGGGGTGGTGGTGAAGCCGACCTGGTTGTTCACCACGATGTGGACGGTGCCGCCGACGTTGTAGCCGGTGAGCTGGGACATGTTCAGGGTCTCCTGAACGACGCCGAGGCCGGCGAAGGATGCGTCGCCGTGGAGCATCATCGGGACGACGGAACGCTCGTTGGTGTTGTTGTCGTGGTTGATGATGTCCTGCTTGGCGCGGGCGATGCCGACCAGCACCGGGTCGACGGCCTCCAGGTGGGACGGGTTGGCGGCGAGGGTGACCTTGATCTCGCCGTCGCCGAACATCTGGAGGTGCTCGCCTTCGAAGCCGAGGTGGTACTTCACATCGCCGGAGCCGCCCTGCTGGGCCGGCTGCAGGTTGCCTTCAAATTCGCCGAAGATGGTCTTGACCGGCTTACCGACGATGTTGAACAGCACGTTGAGGCGGCCGCGGTGTGGCATGCCGATGACGACCTCGTCGAGGCCCTGGCCAGCGGCGGTGTCGATGACGGCATCCATCAGCGGGATCAGGGTCTCGGCGCCCTCGAGGGAGAAGCGCTTCTGGCCGAGGTACTTGGTCTGCAGGAAGTTCTCGAAGGCCTCTGCGGCGTTGAGCTTCTGCAGGATGTACTTCTGCTCGGCGCTGGTGGGCTTGGGCATGCCGACTTCGATGCGGTCGCGCAGCCACTCGCGCTCGTCGCGGTCGAGGACGTGGGTGTACTCGGCGCCGACGTGGAGGGTGTAGGCGGCGCGCAGGCGGGTGAGCACCTCGCGCAGCGTCATGGTCTCCTTGCCGCCGAAGCCGCCGACGTTGAAGGTGCGGTCGAGGTCCCACAAGGTCAGGCCGTGGGATTCGAGCAGTAGGTCGCGGGAGTCCGGCTTGGGCAGGCCGGGCTGGTGCCACTGCAGCGGGTTGGTGTCAGCCATGAGGTGGCCGCGGGAGCGGTAGGCCTCGATGAGGTTCATCACGCGGGTGTTCTTGTCCACACCGCCGTTCGGGATGTCCTGGGCCCAACGCATGGGGGCGTAGGGGATCTGCATGGCGTTGTAGATCTCGTCCCAGAACTTGTCGTCGTTAAGCAGCTGCGAGATGTCGCGGAGGAATTCGCCGGACTCTGCGCCCTGGATGACGCGGTGGTCGTAGGTGGAGGTCAGCGTGGTCAGCTTGCCCACACCGAGCTCAGCGAGGCGGTCCTCCGACGCGCCGGCGAATTCGGCCGGGTAGTCCATGGCACCGACGCCGACGATGGTGCCCTGGCCCTTGGTCAGGCGCGGGATGGAGTGGCGGGTGCCGATGCCGCCCGGGTTGGTCAGCTGAATGGTGACGCCCTGGAAGTCCTCGAGCTTGAGTTTGTTCTGGCGGGCGCGGGCGACGATGTCCTCGTAGGCCTTGACGAACTGGTCGAAGGTGAGGGTCTCGCACTCCTTGATGGCGGCGACGACGAGCGCGCGGGTGCCGTCCTTCTGCGGAAGGTCGATCGCAAGGCCCAGGTTGATGTGCTCAGGCGTGACGACGAACGGCTTGCCGTCGACCACCTTGTAGTTGACATTCATGCCCGGGTGGAGCAGAGCGGACTTGACGATCGCCCAGCCGATGATGTGGGTGAACGAGATCTTGCCGCCGCGGGTGCGCTTTAAGTGATCGTTGATCTGAGCGCGGTTTTCGAACATGAGCTTGACCGGCATGTCGCGCACGGTCGTCGCGGTCGGGACGGTCAGGGACTCGTCCATGTTCTTCGCGATGGCCTTGAAGGTGCCCTTCAACTGGGTCTCGCCAGCCTCCGGAAGCGGCTTGAGGCGGTCCATCGGGGACTGCTTGGCCTTCTTCTTATTGGCGCTCTTCTGCGACGGCTGCGGCACGTCCTTGACAGCGGTGTCGACGCGGGTCTCACGGCCGTCCTGGCTCGGGGCACCGGTGGTCTCGGCGACCTTGGTCGCGGTGCGCGCCTTGTGCGGCTGGGTGTTGTTCGCCGACGCCTTCTTTGCGGCGGGGGAGACGAGCGGGGTGGCCTTGCCCGCGGCTGGCCTGCCCTCTTTTTCGAACATCTCGCGCCATTCTTCGTCGACGGAGTTCGGATCCTCCTGGTACTGCTGGAACATCTCATCAACCAGCCAGTCGTTTTGGCCGAATGTGCTCTCGCTGCTCACGGCAGGTACTCGCCTCGTTTCTTCGTTCTCTGGGTGCTTTTGATTGCTTTGTCGGTCATTGTCAATCAATGGCTAACAGCCCACAATACTGCATACTTTCCGCCCCGCTTGAGCAGGTCGGTGTGGGGTCCGTCTTCAATGATACGTCCTTGGTCTATAACAAGGATTCGGTCGGCCCTCGCGGCGGTGGCGAGGCGGTGCGCGACGATGATCGCGGTGCGGTGAGCAGTGGCGCGTCCGGAGGCGTCGAGGACGGCGCGTTCGGTGGCGGGGTCTAGGGTGGCGGTGGCTTCGTCGAGAAGCACGACGTCGGGACGGAGCATTTCGGCGCGGGCGAGCGCGATGATTTGGCGTTGGCCGGAACTCAAGCCGCGGCCGCGTTCGCCGACGCGGTGATTGAAGCCGCCGGGGATGGCGGCGATGATGCCGAGCGCGCCGATGCGCCGCACGGCGTCTTCGATCTCGGCTTCGCTGGCGTCGGGCGTGCCGTAGGCGATGTTGTCGGCCACGGTCCCGGGAAATAGGTAGGACTCCTGGGGGACTTGCGCGAGTGCGCGTCGCCAGTCGGGCAAGGGGAATTCGCGGATGTCGGTGCCGCTCGCGGTCACAGCGCCTGTCACGGGATCATAAAAGCGGGCAAGTAGCTTGACGACGGTCGACTTGCCCGCCCCCGTCGCCCCCACCAGCGCCACGGTCTCGCCGGGCTGGAAGGTGGCGGTGACATCTGACAGCGCGATCGGAGAAGGGCTGGTCGGCTCGGCTGCGTCGCCTGAATCGCGGGAATCGGGGCGTGCGCTGTAGGAGAAGGTGACGTCGTCGAGGGCGAGGGGTCCGCGGGCGGCGTCGGAGGCGTGTGGGGTGGTGCCGGTGTCGGGGACGGTGGTGGGTTCGTCGAGAAGCGCGCGGATGCGGTCGAAGCTCACGGTTGCTTGCTGCCAGGAGTCGAAGATTTGGCCGAGCTGCTGGATGGGGCCGTAGAGCTGGGTGAGGTACATGGTGAAGGCGACGAGGACGCCAACGGTGAGTGTGCCGTCGTCGATGCGTGCGCCTCCGATGGCGATGATGATGGCGGTCATGATCTGGGAGATCATTTGCATGCCGTTGAAGTAGGTGGCCACGAGGAGCTGCGAGCGCATGCGCAGGCGCCGGTAGGTCTCGCTTTCTGCGGTGAAGTGCGCTTCGGCGGACGGTTCCATGCGGTGCATTTGGCTGACGCGGATCCCGCCGATGAGTTCGGCGAATTCGCCGTTGACGGCGGAGATCTGGGCGCGGGCTGCGGCGTGGAAGCGCTTGGAGTAGTGGCGGAAGACGACGGTGACCAGCGCGATGACCGGAACGGCGTAGAGGGCGGTCAGGGCGAGGGAGCCGTCGGTGGCGACGAGCATCGCGGCCACGCCAATGAGGGTGCCTACCGAGACGATCGCTTGAGCGAGACCTGTCTGCAGGAAGCTGGACAGGGTGTCGATGTCGGTGGTCATCCGTGTCATGATCCGGCCCGAGAGGTGCGATTCGAAATAGCTCAGTCCGAGATGCTGCAGGTGGGCGTAGCTGCGCACGCGTAGGCCATAAAGGAGGCGCTCGCCGGAGCGGGCGGATAAGACGGTCATCGCGGCGTTGGCAGCCCAGGCGATGAGGACAACGGTCAGGGCGGCGCCGGAGACGAGCCAGAGGGTGCGCTCGTTGCCGGTGGCGATGCCCTGGTCGACGGCTGTGCGGACCAGTGTTGGAAAGCTTAAGTCCGCGAGCACGCCCACGACCAGGAGGGCGGTGACTGCCGTGATCAGCCATTTGACCGAGGAGAACATCGCGCGCAGTCCCGCAGGGATCGTGCCGGTGGGCTCTTCGTCGGCCTCGGGCAGCGCTTCGAGGCGCTCTAAGAGTTCAGGTGTCGCGGTGACAACGCGGGCGCGGCCGCCACCGCCGCCGCCTCCTGTACCGGAGGAGGTGAGAACGTGCTCGTGAGTCGAGGTGTCGGGCAGGTCGGGCCACAGCTCGTCATGGGAGGGATCGGCGGGAGGAGGGGAGTCGGAAGTGGTGTCGCCGGGGGCCATGAGGGCCGTGTAGGAG
>ERZ1031273.362-NODE-362-length-17414-cov-14.243447_pt1 | contig 17414 bp, 15 predicted proteins | sample MGYA00516575_ERZ1031273 | MGnify/ENA primary metagenome ERZ1031273 (study PRJEB33718, sample SAMN03159816) | human skin metagenome | collected 2014-02-25 | study: EMG produced TPA metagenomics assembly of the PRJNA266117 data set (Human skin bacterial metagenome... | reverse complement strand
GAACCTGGTGATCAGCCTTCGGAGCAGCCGGGTGATGAATCTGGTGAAGAACAGCCTAGTGAGGAACCCGGTGAGGATCCTTCGCAGGAACCAAACGACCCGGCCAAGCCTGGTGAGTCCGACACTGACGACACTGGTAAGCCTGATGACAAGCAGACTGAAGCCCCTGCCGATGTCAATGAAGGCGGTCCGGACAACGGTGCAGACAACACCTCGGGCGGTTCAAGTGACAGCAGCTCGAATGGTTCGAACGGCACAGCTTCGAACAACGATGGCTTCCTGCCTCGTACGGGTGCGTCGGTCCTGCCGATCGGCCTGACTGCGGGCTTGCTCGTTGTCACTGGTGTTGCGCTACTTGCAGCTGTGCGCCGTCGCTCATGAGACAGGCATAAGCACAACTGAATAGTTAAAGGCAGTGCTCCGGGCAGATTCGCCCGAAGCACTGCCTTGTTATTATGCGACCTTCGTTCCTCTTATTCGGTTGAGCTTCGTGACTCTCCTCAGTGACAGATTGATCTGATTCGAAGCATTGACGAGACGTGATTGCGAAAATGCTCAGGTTAGACGCTTTATGCGGTACGAAGCACTTCTTACTCTGTGGGATACAGCCACGCCAGGATGTGAAATGCAAACATGACTTCTAAACTGGTTCCACACTCCCGTTTTAACTCACCGTTCGGCACGATCTCGCTTTACGACCAGAACATTGACCTTCCAGGAACAGTTCTTGGTTCCTTTGCCCTCAACGGCTCTGGAACAGTTCTTTTCGAAGTCCGCGGGCAGACGCAATCATGGGGTGCCAAAAAGAAGGGGCAGTTGGTGAAGGCGGTTGAAACCGGGTTGACCGGAATTGTCCACAGCGTTGCCGATGGTTCAGTGGAATCCTACGAGCCTAAGGACTATGACGATATCCCTGAGACCACCTATCCGAAGAACTAAGGCATCAAGCCCTTAACTTGAGCCAGAGGGGTTGGAGAGGATTCTCTCCAACCCCTGGAACATGTCTAAGCTTTACTTTCTTAGCTCAGTAAGACCTTGGTTGATCCGATGAATTCCTTCTTGAATTTGCGACACGGAAGCGGCAAACGACATACGCAAGTACCCTTCACCTGACGGCCCGTATTCGCTTCCTGCACGCAAAAGAACACCCTTATTCGCTAAGGCTGCACATACTTCAGCGGAAGGAATGGAAAGCCCATGGCGAAAGAACACATAGAAGGCACCTTCTGGATCAGAGAACTCCACACCCGGCACTTCGCTGAGTTCTTTCACAACTACGTTTCGTCGAGAAACGTACTCCCTCAACATTGGCGCGTAGAGTTCTTTTCCTGACCGCAACGCGGATATAGCTGCCTTTTGAACTGCTGCGTTTGGGGCGCCAGCGATGGTTCGTCCTACCTGTGAAATTGCCTTGGCAATTGGTTCTGGTGCTACAGACCATCCGAGCCGAAAACCCGTAAGCGCGTATGTTTTCGACAAGGTGTCTACCTGGATCAGTCTCTCCGCTAGTTCTGGGATTTCAAGTGCGGAGGTGAAGCTGGTGCCGTATGTAAAAGCCCGGTAAGCTTCATCGCTCACAATGATCGTGTCGGTATCTGCAAGTCCTTTCCCTAACGCTTCAAGTGTTTCTTTTGGCACAACTGCACCCGTTGGATTTCCTGGGTTACATAGGATGAGCATTTTCGCTGTGCGGGCAGCAGCCAATGTGCTTTCGAGTACCACATGCTGATTGTGGTCGAGCGGTACCCACACAACTTTGCCACCAACCATTTCAACCAGATCGCTGTACAGCGAATATGTAGGCTCCGGTAATGCAACCCGATCGCCCTTTCCAATAAGCGCGAGGATTATTGCCGCCAAGATCCCGGTAGCACCATGCCCAATAGAGATTTGGTCTGGTGTTACCGCGGTTCGTTCGTGTGAATCGACGGCAATGTTCGTCTGCTGCCGCGCGTCAGTTGCCTGCTGAGCGATCAGAGAACGCAGCTCTGGGTCACCGTTTACATTTCCATAGTGTGTGTGGCCATCCAAGAGTGCCTGATAGAGGGCTTCTATGACCGGCCGTGGGGCGTCGAAATCCGGCTCTCCCATTGAAAGGTCGACCGCGCCTGGCAATGGTCGGGTGCCGGCGGGACGCAAGGAAGTTTCACGGATTCGTTGAAGCGCGGGGGAAATGAGTGGGTTCATAGTAATCCTTTGCTTAGTGCTCAGAGCGGAACATTTTCTGTGGCGTGGGTTACAAAATGACGTAACATAGAGTACTCTCTCATTTGAGAGTTAGCTATTACTTATCGGAATGTGACCAATGGAGACCACGATGAACAACAACGTTTTCACAGCTGCAGCCGAACTAGGAGCGGCCACCATTCATGAAGCTCAGGGAAAAACTGGAGCACTGTCTCATGAGATCAAACCCCTAGACCCGTCCTTATCCTTGGCCGGTCGCGCCTTAACTGTTCTTACCCGCCCTGGAGATAATCGCGCATTGCACCTTGCTCTACTGGAAGCCCAGTCAGGTGACGTGCTTGTTATTGATGCTTGGGGATGGAAGGAAGCAGGCGTGTGGGGCGATGTGCTTACTGCCGCTGCACAGCAGATTGGGCTCGCAGGGGTTGTTATCAATGGTGCAGCCCGTGACGCAGCTACGATCAAGAAACTCAAATTTCCAGTGTTTGCAAAAGCGCTTTCCATCAAGGGCACAACAAAACTCGATGATGGAGTTATCGGCGAAGCCGTAACGATTGATGGAGTCAACATTCGTACCGGTGACCTCATTGTTGGTGATGTTGATGGTGTTGTCGCGGTACCACAAGACTCAGTCACAAAGACGCTGGAGGCCGCGCAAGCTCGCGAGGATAAAGAGGCCGACTGGGTTGAGCAAATCGGTCGTGGCGCACGAACAGTAGATCTTCTTGGTCTGCGATGAAGCTGACCTGCTAGACAATCAGAAAGAGGCAACTTATGAAGTGGTGGTTTCGTCAAAAGCTACACACACAAGTCCTAATAGGCGCAGTATTGGGGATTATCGCGGGTATTGCTCTACGGGAAAACGCAATGATCCTCGATCCAATTGGGCAAATCTTCCTGCGTTTGCTGAAATTCCTTGTGGTGCCACTTGTAATAGCAACTCTCATGTCGGGAGTCTTGCAGATGCGCTCTGTTGGTGAGCTGGGCAACGTTGGGGCTAGGTTTTTTGCGTATTTAACAGTCACATCGCTCATCGCATCCGCATTTGGTGTTGGAATGGCGCTACTTTTGCGCCCAGGAAAGGGTTTAGATTTGGCGTCGATCGATGCCGAAGAAGTCGAAACCGAAGACTTCAGTTTTGCTGAGCAGTTACTTAGTTGGGTGCCAGACAACTTTTTTCTCGCAATGTCCGAAACAAGCATGATCCCATTGATCATCGGCACAATCCTTTTTGCGATTGCGATGATGCTCATCGGAGAGGAGCGGTTGCCACGTATCTTTGCGATGGTCCGTGAGGGAACCGAGGTCATGCTCAAACTTACTAACATGATCATCCAAGTTTCGCCTTATGGTGTGTTTGCACTTCTCGCGGTACTTGTCGGAACAACCGGCACCGAGATGCTTGAGGCTGCAACAAAATTTGTCGTTGCAGATGTGGTCGGCATTTTGTTGGTAGCCGTTGTTGTGTACCCATGTGTCTTGATGACCTTCGCTCGAATAAATCCGTTGCGTTTCTATCGCAAAGCGTGGCCTTCAACGATGTTTGCCATGACCACGTCTAGTAGTGCGGCCACGATCCCAGTATCCATGAGGGTTGCGCAGGACAACCTTGGGGTACCTAGGAAAATCTACGGCTTTACTGTCCCCTTCGGTGCAACCGCAAACATGGATGGATTTGCCGTTGCACTTGGTGTTATCTCGATCTTCGCGGCCGATGCCTTTGACATGAAAATTACAGTGGGCCTTATCGTGCAAATCATCCTTTTGGGCCTGGCTTTGTCGCTCGGTGCGGCCGGTGTACGCGGCGCTGGAATCGTCATGTCCGCGGTACTATTTGAAGCCCTTGGGTTGCCCTTGGATCTCATCCCATTGTTGGCAGCAATTTGGCCCATCATCGACGTCGCGCATACAGGTTTGAACATAACCAGCGACCTGGCCGGCACCGCAACAGTAGCTGCGCAAACGAATGAACTTGACCGGAAAATATTGAACGCTCCAACTGTCGGTATGCATCAAACAACCGCAAAGTCTGATGCGAGTCAACAGTAAAACGTTCGGTTGTGATTCAGCCGAGGCCGCCCGTGTACCAATGAGACATTTGCTATCAAGTTAAGGTGCGGTCTCGGCTTAATCATTGGTAGTCCACGACCGAAGAAGCGCACAGTAGGAATGCGAAAGACGCGTTGCGATTTCCTGGTTTGACCACTTACGTTGCATACGCAGGTCGCGAAGCTCTCGCGGGTCAAACATGATGTTGTGTAGGTATAGCGCATCCTCAAGGTCGATGGAATTCAACTTCAATGCGTCAAGAAGGTGCGATATTGGACGCTCCCATGCAGAACGTACAGTAGTGATAACCGGATCTCCTGCATGAAGGCGACTCAGGTACCCTTCGCGGGAACGGAGATGGATAATGGCGTCCCCATACGTACTTTGCATACGTAGCCACTCCCCAAGCACATCGGCAAAGAGGTCTTTGCCTACTGAGCTACAGCTTTGGCTGTACTCTGCGAGCTCCACGATCACAAGACGTAGATACTCTGTACGTAGGTCATCTAAGCTCGGAAAGAATCGGTATGCAGTTGCCACGGACAGCTCGGCGCGTTTTGCGATTTCAGGCATTGTTGCGTTCTCATGGTCACGAAACAAGAAACCTGCCGCATCAATCAGACGTGCTCGGTTGCGTACCGCGTCAATCCTACGCTTACTGCGTTGCTCCGCCATGGCCACGTCCTCTACTTTGCCAACTGTTAACTATCAACCGTACTGAGTAGCCACCCGCCTAGTCCCGAAGGGTCACTCCACAGAATAGAGGGTCACATAAACAGTAACGTTTCTACCCCAACGTGATCGTCTTCAATGACTGTTACCAGTACTTAGCCAACAAGACGACTAACTGGGCGAAATGTAGTATTCAGGACCAAACCAACCACAAACTGGTGAGCTGTCGGGCGTATTGACGCGCGTGTGAAATTTTAACGGGAACGCTAGTCATCCGGCCGTTGACATCGCAATCTCGAACTTCGGGGCCGTTGTGAGCAATCGAGCGTGCTGAATTCGTTGCCACGATTTCTGGTTAAGTTGAGTAGAGAAGAAGCCAAAGCCCTCAGTGGGTCGTCCGCAGGGTCAGTTGCTTGACGAACAACGCCAGCACAAGGGCGGCCACAACAAAAGGCACGCCACTGACGAACACCAAGTGCATGGCCTCACCCATGCCTTGGTGAATGGCATCGGCAATTGGCCCTGGCAAGGACTCAAGTTTTGCCGGATCCAAAGCCGAACCAGCCCCTGCGTCCGCACCCATCGCGCCGCCTATCCCCTTGGCCTCCGCAGGCAAGTGCTCCTGAATCTTGGGCATCATCGCCGAACTCATGATCGACCCCAGCACCGCAATTCCAATCGTGGACCCGACGTTACGGAAGAACTGCACCGCCGCAGTTGCGACCCCTAGTTCAGTGCGGTCCACCGCATTCTGCACCACCAGCGTGTATGTCTGCATGCACATGCCTAAGCCCATGCCCACAATAGTCATCGCAAGCGTAAGATCCCACAGGTTCGACTGCCACGTCAGCATCGATAAAAGCACGTAGCCACCCAGCAACATCAGGGAGCCCACGATCAAGATCACTTTGTAGTTGCCGGTTTTGGTGATCACAACGCCCATCAGAATCGACGTCACAATCATCGCCACGTTCAGTGGTATCAGAATCGCCCCTGACTGCGTAGCTGAAACGCTCAACACGCCTTGTGCATACACAGGGATGTAAATGATCGCCCCAAACATGGCGACCGCAATGAAGAACGACGCCAGAATCGACAGCGACACCGTAGAACTCCGCAACATGCGCAACGGAATCAACGGGTTCGCTACCCGGGTCTCAACCCACACGAACGCGGCCAACATCACAACGGACACAGCCCCCATGCCAAGAATTACTGGGGAGCTCCACTCGTACGTGTTTCCACCCCACGAGATCGCCAGCAACCCCACCACCAGCCCCGGCGTCAGGGTGATGATGCCCAGGTAATCCAGTCCGCCAGAGGTTTCATGCTTTGGCAAGCGCATGAACTTTGCCAGGAACACCAGTGCGACAACTCCAATGGGCAACGCCAGGTAGAACAAGTAGCGCCACCCCAGCGTGTCCGTCACCCAGCCGCCCAAAAGTGGCCCCGCGACCGAGGCGATCCCAAACGTCGCCCCCATGAACCCCTGGTATTTACCCCGCTGCCGAGGTGGGATGATGTCTCCGATAATCGTCTGGCTCAGTGGCATGAGGGTTCCCATCCCTGCGCCCTGGAGGGCGCGAGCGAACACGAGGAACCAGAAGTTTGTGGCCATTCCTGCAAGCGTTGCTCCCAGCATGAACACCACCAGGCCGCCGATGTAGAAGATCTTGCGCCCGTACATGTCGGACAGTTTTCCCACCACCGGCACGGTCACTGCTGACATCAGCATCGCAGCCGTTGCGATCCACGAGTAGTGTTCCATGCCACCGAGCTCAGCGACGATTCGTGGCAACGCTGGTCCTACGATGGTTTGGGAGATCGCGGCCACGAACATTCCCAACATGAGCCCGGCGATGACGAGCTTGCCTTGACGGTCAAGCCCTGTGAACTCGCGCGGGGTATCTGTGGAGTCATGGTCAATCGCTTCAGGAGCGGTGTTTTCATCAGGAAGCTCCAGGCGAGTGCGACTCGTTGCACTTTGGGTAGATTCGTTGGTGCCTGATGCGCGGGAAGGTTCGACCATGAACTCCGTCCTGGAAAACTTGCAGTCTGTGAAAGTTTGTGACGAATTGAGTTTATGCCTGCTCGGTTGAAAAGTGAAGTAGTAGCACCCAAAATTGTGACGAACGGAACGCTTGTGTTGCGCGACCGTCCGGCTGAGTTCGCCACTGAGCCCGGGAGCGAATGCCACGTGTGAACAGGTGCTTGTCTAGCATGAGTGCGAGGAACAACATGGACACTCAAGAACAACCCCAGGGTCTACGCGAGAAACGGAAACGCGAGTCCCGCGACGCCATGCACCGTGCGGCACTCGAACTGGTCAGCGCACACGGGTTGAGCAACGTCACGGTTGAACAGATCGCTGAACGTGCAGGTGTGTCCGCACGGACCCTTTTTAACTATTGGGGCAGTAAAGAGGCCGTGGTGCTGGGAGCCGAGCCCGCCTCGGACGTGGCCCTTGTCAAAGTTCTGCACGACCGGCCCGTCAACGAAGACGTTGCCGAATCCCTAGCAGTTGTCCAGCGGGCATACCTCGAATCAGTCACACCGGACCGGTCAGTTCGCACGCTTAAGCGCAAGGTCATGCGACGGGAACCTCAGCTGGCGCAATTGTCTGTCAACTACCACAACGACGTGCAGCGGTCGCTGATTGAAACCCTGGCCGGCCGTTTGGAAGTCGAATTTGACCAGGATGTTGCTCATGACCTGGCGACCGTTGCCATATACGACATGTTTGCAACTGTCCGCGCTGCTTTTGCTCTGTCCATGCGACACGACATCGACTTGTTCGAAGCGCTCGCACGCATCAACGCTTACCGCGCAGACGGGCTACTCGCGTTTTCACGCGTGTAGGTGGTGCGGGCGGGGCTATACTTAATGCAATCGTTCAGCCCGCCCCGACATTCGTTGGGAGTGGGCTGGATCTTTTTAGGTGCGTGTTCGGCGCGTGTTGAGCGTCACCAAGCAACCTAGCCCGCCAGTGGCGTAGAGTTTGTGTGTGCTCTCGCGTCGTCGCAATAACTCACCCGGTCCTGACCGCAATCACTCCACCAGCCATAATCAATCCAACCGCAACGATGCGATCGACCCTGCCGGAATGCGCGCCATCTGGCTACTTCTCGTCGCCGCTTTCGTGTCAATCCTCAACGAAACCACCATGGCGATCGCCATTCCCACCCTGAACAAAACCCTGGGCATCCCACCTGAACAAGGCCAGTGGCTCACCAGCGGATTCATGCTCACCATGGCAGTGGTGATCCCAACCACCGGGTTCCTCATCCAACGCTTCACCACCCGCCAAGTGTTCCTGGCCGCCGCCAGCCTATTCGGCCTGGGAACCGCCGTGTGCATGGTGTCCCACGGCTTCCTTCCCCTGCTGGCCGGCCGCGTCATCCAGGCCTCCGGCACCGGCATCATGATGCCCCTCCTCATGACCACCATGATGGAAGTCGTGCCCTCTCACCAGCGCGGACGCATGATGGGCCGAGTCGGCATGGTCATCTCACTGGCCCCCGCAATCGGCCCCACCATGTCCGGCATCGTGCTGGACACCCTGGGCTGGCGCTGGCTTTTTGGCATCATCCTGCCCATCGCTATCGTCGCGCTCATCCTGGGCTGGCGCTGGCTCGCCAACCTGGGCGAAACCACCACCGCCCCCATCGACGTGCTCTCCGTGGTGTTGTCCGCGTTCGCTTTTGGGGGGATCGTGTTTGCGCTCAACCAGTTCGCAAAGGGAGGATCCGCCGCCGAGGTGACCCCACCCAAATCTGCCCCCGGCAGCTCCAGCGGGGGAGAGTTGGGTAGCTTCCTTTCCTCACCACTTGGAACGTGGACGATTCTTGGCGCCAGCCTCCTGATTTTGGTGCTGTTCATTTTGCGACAATTGTCCCTGCAAAAACGCAACGGCGCGCTTTTGGACCTGCGCGTGTTTTTGTCCAGCAACTTCGTGGTCTCCGTGGCCATCATGGCCATCATCGCGCTGTCCATGTTCGGAACGTTCTCGCTCCTACCCCTATACCTGCAATCGGTCGTGGGGTTGAAAGCCACCCAGTCCGGCCTGGTGATGCTGCCAGGCTCAATCCTGATGGGCCTACTGGGCCCACTCATGGGACGTATCTACGACGCCCGAGGCCCTAAGATCCTGCTGATCCCCGGCACGATCTTCGTTGCCGCCGCACTTCTTTCATACTCGACCGTGGGTTCGCAAACTCCCGTGTGGTGGATCGTGTCCACGCAGATCATCATGGCCCTTGGCCTGGCCGGATCCTTCACCCCACTGTTTTCGGCTTCTCTGGGCTCATTGCAACGCCACTTGTACTCGCACGGATCAGCAGTGCTCAACACGTTGCAACAAGTGGCCGGTGCTGCGGGAACCGCGTTGCTCATCGGCATTTACTCGGCCTCACTCCACTCGGGTGCCACCGCCGGACTCACCGTCGTCCAAGCCGGTGAACCGGGAGCACATTCGGCCTTCCGCCTCGCCATGATCATCGCGATGGTAGCCGTGGTGCTGTCGATCTTTGTGCGCAAGCCCGAAGAAGACGAACCGCAAAACCGCGCCGTCATCGCGGACGAGTAGCCGTTTAATTCTCCGGGCAGTGTCCCGAGGTGTCAGACACCCAGGTGCCCCACCTCCGCGCCCCGCGGACCACCTCGGCAGGGGTCACCGCCTGGGCAGTGGCAGGCGAGGGAGGCGCTCGCGGCGCGCAATCAAATCCAGGGCGTGAGCATCCAACAGCCGGTCTTCTTCGCTCTTCAGTTCCAGCTGAGGCACCTCGGACGCCCTACGTAGTTCGTTGATGTGAACAAAAATCATGGTGCAGCGGGTGGTCAGCCGGAACTTCATATCGCGCGGGTTCGCAGAACGCACGCGCAGCGAAATGTGTACCGAGTGAGGGCCGGTGTGGATGATCCGCCCGTCGACTTCCACGACATCACCAATGTGAACGGGTCCGTGGAAATGCACGCCACCGGTATACACGCACACGGTGGGTTGCCCAACAAAACTGGTGGACAGCGTCTGCGCGCATTCGGTCAGCCAACGCATGACAATGCCACCGTGCGCGTTGCCACCCCAGTTCACGTCTGACGGGTTCGCCAAGAACCGCAACGTCAGCTCCGGTGTCGTGCCTTCATTACTGAAGGTTTGGGCGAGCGTAACGTCGTGAATCGCTTTGCGCGCTTCGATGCGTTCCAACGCATCCTTTGACAGCTCTTCGTCTTCACGTGTGCGCGGGCGCCACTTAGGGATCTCGACTGGCTTGCGGTCGTCGTCCATGGCCACGAACACCAGAAGACAGTGCGTTGCCAGCGCAAACTCGCCCGTACGCGGGTTCGCCGATTCCACCGTGACCAACACGTGCATGCTGGTGCGTCCCGTGTAGATGATCCGCGCAGACGCTTCCACTAACTCACCAGGGCGGATGGGCTGTGAGAAGTGCACATTGCCCACGTACGCGGTCACGCAATAGCGCCCGCTGTACCCGGCCGCACACGCGAACCCGGCTTTGTCGATCCACTCGAGAACTCGGCCCGCCTGGATGCTTGAACCGTCTTGAGTCTCATCAGTGGGGGCCGCAAGAAACCGGAGAGTGATGCGGTCGTGCATGGGGCATTCCTCTGACTGTGGATACGGAAGTTCCGACTATTGTGCCACGAGGAGCGCCCGTTCCTAGAGGTGCTCGCCCAATTCGGGGCGGCCCACCTAATGCGGGACGGAGGTCTAGAGGTGTCCGCCCAATCCGGGACGGCCAGCAGTGCCGGTTCCTCGCGCAATCGCCCGCCCCATCGAGTCAAACGCCCGCGCCCAGCGACTTGGGCGGTCGCCAGAAATGGTGGGTGGCATCATCACCACAGGGCAGTCCACGTTGTACACCACCCGTGGCGCCAACAGTGGCTGGGTGACGGGGTTGCGAGGCGCATCGAGCACCAGCAGGCTGGCGTTTTTACTCACGTTGCGCAGCACCCGTGACGTTTCACCACGGAAAACGTGCACGTCAACCACGGCATCAGGGCCTTCGACGGCTTCCGCACCAAGAACCGAAATCACATCGGCCTTCAGCTTCTCAACTTCTGGCTCCAAGGGCCTGCGGCCGGTGGCTGGTGCTGAGGCATACGCATTGAACCCGCCCCCAGCGGTAGATGCGCGCACCGCGATCAGTCGACCGCCTCGGGCGCGCACCATATCCATGGCCCACGCCAGCGCTGTGGGTGAATTCGACGTGTCTGACACCCCCACAACCACCACGTATTCGCGGGATTCTTCGGTGACTCCCGTGGCAGGTGGTTCCGAGGTGTTTTCTGCCTGGTTCTGCATGTCATGTGAGCGTGGGTCGGTGGTCATAGCTTTACCCTTTCATGAAACTTATTTGGGCAGGTGTGAGATCTCGTTACCATCATCGTCGAATTCGATCAGAGGCGGCGCGATTTCTTCGAGCGACTTACCTTCTGCGTCGACTCCCCACACGGCGGCGACTGCGGCACCAATGAGCATGACACCGGTTGCCAGCAGGTATCCCCACATCATGGGTTCGCGCGAGGTTCCGTCACCAATAAGGACACCAAACAAGACGGGTCCCAACGAGCCAGCGATCTGGGCGATCGAGAAGAAGTATGAGATCGCTTGTCCGCGGACTTCCTGAGGGAAGATTTCAGATACCGTCAGGTATCCAGCCGAAGCCCCGGCGGATGCGAAAAAGAACGATACACACCAGAACAGTGTGTGGGTCAGCGGGTTGAGCATGTCGTTGACGAACATGAGTGACGACACCGCCAACACCACACCGGAGATGCTGTAGCACCCGGCGATCATCTTCCTGCGACCCACTGTGTCAAAGAGCGGGCCAAGCAGCACGGGGCCCAGCAGGTTTCCAAGCGCGAACGGGAAGAAGTACAGCGCGGCCACTGCGGCTGTCAGGTCATAGAAGTTCTGCAGGACCAGGGAGTACGTGAAGAAGATGGCGTTGTAGAGGAAGCTCTGCGTGATCATCAGGGTCGCACCCAACACTGTGCGCGTGGGGTAGAGCTTGAAGAACACCCAGATGAGTTGCTTGAAGTTCAGGCCCTCAGTGCGACGAAGCCAAATGTAGTCGTCCTTGGTGCGCTGGGGGAGCTCACGTCCGGAGTCCCTGACTTCCTGCTCAATGGCTTGCACGATCCTTTCGCCCTCTTCTTCACGACCGTGCTTGGCCAACCAGCGCGGGCTTTCCGGAATGTGACGGCGCAGGTAAATGATTCCCAGACCCAGGATTGGGCCCACAAGGAACGCGAGACGCCAACCAATGTTTTGGTCGAAGTACCCCTCGTTGAGGAACACGCTACTGACCGCAGCGCCAATACCCGCACCCAACCAATACGTTCCGTTAATCGCGAGGTCAACGCGTCCGCGTTGTTTGCCTGGGATCAGTTCGTCGATCGCGGAGTTCACAGCGGAGTACTCACCGCCGATTCCCATGCCGGCGATGAACCGGAAGATGTAGAAGAACCACGGTGCTGGGGAAGCCGCACAGATCAGTGATGCGATTAGGTACAAGAACAGCGTGAGTACGAACATTTTCTTGCGACCCAGCGTGTCGGTGAGTCGCCCAAACAGAAGCGCTCCCGTGACCTGGCCAAGCAGGTAGATGGTCGCAGCGAATGTGACCTGCAACGTGGTCATGTTGAGCGAGGACTCGAAACCTCCGGCTGCAACAATCTGGACTTCAACGCCGTCAAGAATCCATGCGGTACCCAAGCCGACGATGACCATCCAGTGGAACCGTGACCACGGCATATCGTGCATGCGGATGGGGATGCTGGTCTTGATTGGCTTGTCGGTCGCTGACTGCGCTGTCGACATGCGATCACCTTCTGCTGACTTCTCAGATTGGAGTGTTCGGTTGTGTTCGTCGCGTCATCAGACTGAGCCCACGGGCGCGCCGAGCGTTTTCTAGATATAGCACGTAAAACTCAACACAAACGTGATCAGTCACACATTCGAGTTAGGGACTCAATCAAAGCACCCAACTAATGCCAGCCAGATGGGTTGTAGCGACCGGTCACTCCCGGTGAGGCTGGTCGCTACAACCCACCTTTTGGGCTAGTACGTGTCAATGGGGAACGTGTAAAGCGACTCAAACGCTGGTGCGCTCCCGTTAGACGTCACGTAATGGGACATGATCTGGTAGCACGTGGCCATGGAAACAACTAGGCGTTCAGGGCTGTCTCCAAAGCCGGTGAGCTGGTGGGGCATGGCCGCTTCAGCCATAAATCCGCTGTCCTGACGCTTGCATTGAGTGAAGCGCGATGGGTCTTGGACGTTCTCCACGGTCAGGAATTCGTCGTGTTGCAAACCCTGAATCAAATCCATGATCTGTGACGCGCTCTTGAGCTGGTAGAAGTTTTGTGTGTCGAACGTGTAGACCCACTTGCTCTCAAGAGGTTGCTCTTCCCACGCTTCGAAGCTGTGAAATATGGGCGTGGACTGGTGAACTGGCTGATTCTTCTGTGCTGGCATAGTGACTCCAATCAAGTCCGTGGCCTTCGGGTTAAAGGCCATCACCTATACATGTGGGATCTAAACACGAGGCACTGACACAGTTTTTCACACCACCCGTTATGCGAACCGCTACTGAACCCCTTGTGGGCCCTGGCCTCTATCCCCGTGCGGTAACAAATGTGCTGATCAGCTCATCAATTGCAGAGTCTGGAGTGTCCCAGGCAGTCATGAGACGAATCCCGTTTTCCACAAACGGCCAGGCATAAAAAATCACACCCTGGGCCAGCACGCGCTCCACCACTTCAGGCTCAACGCTTGCGATCACCGCGTTCGCTTGAGTTGTCACCGGCACGTCAAAACCAGCATCAATGAGACCTTTCGCCAACTTCGCCGCCTGCGCATTCGCATGCTCGGCGTTGCGCAACCATAGATCCCCATCGAACAGGGCCAGCAACTGCGCTGAAATGAACCGCGCCTTCGACGGCAACTGCAACAGCGACTTATTCAGATACTGAATCCCTGAAACCGCCTCGGGATTGCGCACCACGACCGCCTCCGCGCCAAACGCGCCGTTCTTCGTCGCGCCTAAGGAGATGACATCAGCGCCGCGGGTCAATTCTTCCAACCCCGCCCCCGTGGCGGCCGCCGCGCATGCAAGCCGCGCGCCGTCCAGGTGGACAGACAAGCCCGAGGTGTGGGCTACCTCGGCGATGGCCCGGAACTCCTCCACCTGGTAGACGGTGCCCAATTCAGTGGAGTTAGACACGCTGACCGAGGTCGTTTGAGCCTCATGCACGAAATCCCGGCTAGACAGCGCGCCGGTGACGGCCTCGGGAGTGAGCTTTCCGTCAACGGCGGGTGCCGTCTTGACCTTGATGCCGATGGACGATTCCGGGGCCGCGGTTTCGTCAGTGTTGATGTGCGCCGACGGCGCCGCGATCACATGCCCCCACCTGGGGTTGAGCGCGGCAAGCGAGACGACATTGGCGCCCGTACCGTTGAACACGGGGAAAATCAGGGTGTCGGCTCCAAAGGTTTCGCGGGCCCATTCGCGCAAACGTTCCGTGTACGGGTCTTCGCCGTACCCAGGAACATGCCCGCCCGAGGCGACACTCAGGGCATCGAGCACCTCGGGGTGCGCTCCCGCATAGTTATCTGACCCAAAGTGAACGAGTTCGTTGTTGTGTAGTTGTTTCACGGTTTCCTCCTGGATGGGGTCCATGTTCGTGTGTGCCCCGGCGTCGGTGCAGGGGTTGCCTGCGACCGGCCGTGGGAAAGTCCGGTCAGTGCAGGCCCAGAATTACAGTAGCGATCGTGAAGTAAATGATCAGGCCCGTTGCGTCACAAAATGTCGAAATGAATGGGTTGGAGAAAACGGCTGGGTCGGCGCCTACTTTCTTCGCCAAGATGGGCATGAGCCCGCCCACGGACGCGGCCATCGTGCAGATACACAACAGGGTGAGCCCAATGACGGAACCCAGCTGGAACCCGTAAATGAGGCCAGAGATCAGGAACCCTAGACTTCCCAGCACCAATCCCAGAGAGGCGCCAACGCGAACCTCGCGCCACATCACCATCATCAAGTCACGCACACGCACTTCACCGACGGCAAGTGCGCGCGTCACCGTGGTTGCCGCCTGGTTGCCAGCGTTACCACCGGTACCCGTGAGCAGTGGGATGAACAGTGCCAGGGCCACCACTTGTGCCAGGCGATCTTCATACAGGTCAAGCACCTGCACCGTCAGAACGGCTGAAACGGCCAGCACCAGCAGCCACACAATGCGGCTCTTGACGATCTTCATGATGCTCGAGGACATGTAGGAACGGTCCAGAGGTTCCGAACCAGACCCGCGGGCGGCGTCCTCGGCGTCTTCTTCGTCGATAATGTCCAGGGCGTCGTCCATGGTGAGGATGCCCAAGAGGCGATTTTCGGCGTCGACGACGGGCATCGCAATGAGCCGCTGATCCAAGAAACTACGCGCCGCATCTTCACGGTCGGTCATGGCTTCAACAGACGACGGTTCACGCATCAGCTCAGTGACGGGTGTATCAGGTGAAGCCCCCACCAACGTACGGAGGGATACGACGCCAACCAGGGTGCGACCTCGGGCGAGGACAGGTAGGAGGTACACGGTTTCTGGTTCATAAATGCGTTCCCGCACCACGTCTAAGGCACGGCGGGCGTCCCAGTCTTCGTGAAGTGACAGGACTTCCGGCGACATGTAGCGGCCGATCGCGTCACGTGGGTAGCCCAGCACGATCGAGGTTTTGGTGCGTTCGTCGTGTGAGAGGCCCTTCATCATGGACTTCACAACGATGGCGGGGAGTTCGCCAAAGAGTTCGGCACGGTCGTCTGGGTCGAGGCCTTCGATGATCTCGGCGACGTCGGGTCCGCGGAGCGCCTGGATTAGGTCAGCTTGGTAGCTGGGTGGGAGGTTTTCGAATACGGTGAGGGCTTCGTCCTTCTTGAGCACTCGGAACAGGACCGCCGACTGGACGATGGGGCGGTTGCTGACAAGGCGCGTGAGTTCGTGGGTGGGAATCTGTTTGGCCAGACTGTTGATGACATCCAGGTGCGCCGAATCCAGATGCGAACTGGCGAGTTCGTCTTCGAGCTGCTCAATTGCGTCGTGCACATTAACAGTCATGTTGGCTCCTCCCACTGGACCACATTCATTCTAGGGGTCGGGTGAGTGGGTGGGGGTGGGGTGCGCGATGATTTTGTATAAACATATTGCCATACGCTTATAGGTGTGGCAGAATTGAGTTGTGAGAACAGCTCGTCCGAGCTGACATAGATAACTGACTACATGGAGGCAGTCATGACCGCTGGAACCGAACACAACCAGGCAGAACACACCGTTGAAGACCACAAGCACAGCGAAAACTGTGGCCACGAAGCCGTTCAGCACGGTGACCACGTTGACTACGTTCACGACGGACACCGCCACGCAGAACACGAAGGTCACTACGACGAGCACTGATCTGCACTGATCTTTAGACAAAAGCTCAAGCCCGGCACATCACGTGCCGGGCTTGAGCTTTTTGGTTGAGCTTTTTCGTTGGGTGAAACGGCGCAAAGCGAGCGAAACTACGCAGTATATTGCGTAGTTTCGCTCGCTTTGCGCCGTGCGGCGGGTAGCCTGGGATCACCGAATGAAAAGCGAACGTTCTAACAATCGATTTTCAAAGACGAATAAACGAGTTACGGGACGCTTGCTCTTGCTGGCAAAGTTGCTGGTAGGACTGCTAGGTACGACACCAGCAGGCCCTGCTCGCAGGCTGTGTTCAGCAGGGTGAGTTTCCCAGTTAGGATGCACTGTGAATCACGCTCCACACACGCAGGGCGACCCCCAACTGGACCCAACCGCTTTGGTCAACCCGGCCAACAGCGAACTGGCCGAGTTGGCGAACAAGGCAGTTGACCGGGTGCGACGCTGGTTGCGCTTGTCCACCGCAAAGTCGGCAAGGTCAGCAGGGCGCGCGAAGTCTGCACCACCTCGGAACGCAAGCGCCCAAGCGCTCAAACAAGAGCAACGCCTGGCGGCCGTGCTGTCTGATCCCAGCGGGTTATCGTTCACCAGCGGTTTTGTGGACCGAGTGATCCGGATCGAAGACACCAAAGCCGCCGCGCGCGCACTCACCGAAGTGGCCCGCCTGACCCCAGAGAGCATGTCGCTTGCGGACCGCGCGCAGATCCAGGCAGGTGCCGCGCTCGCCACCGCGATGCCCGACCTCGTCATCCCCGCAGCACGGGCCCGGCTACGCAACATGGTGGGGCACATGGTGGTCGATGCGCGCCCAGAACAGTTCGGCAAAACCGTAGCGATGCTCAAACGTGGTGGTCATAGGCTCAACATCAACCTGCTGGGTGAAGCTGTTCTAGGTGAAGAAGAGGCCGACAACCACTTAGAACAGACCCATGACCTTCTGGCCCGCGACGATGTGGACTACGTGTCCATCAAGGTGTCGTCCGTGGCCAGCCGCATCAACATGTGGTCCTACGACGAAACGGTCACCTACG
>ERZ1031273.359-NODE-359-length-17572-cov-7.880744_pt1 | contig 17572 bp, 14 predicted proteins | sample MGYA00516575_ERZ1031273 | MGnify/ENA primary metagenome ERZ1031273 (study PRJEB33718, sample SAMN03159816) | human skin metagenome | collected 2014-02-25 | study: EMG produced TPA metagenomics assembly of the PRJNA266117 data set (Human skin bacterial metagenome... | reverse complement strand
TCTACACGTAAGGAGTCGTCGGCAGCGTCAGATGTGTATAAGAGACAGGCCTTCAGGCGCAGGGCATCATCTCGTTGGCGTAGCTACACTTGGCGCCATGAGCGTATTCGTGTCCTCCGAAGACCTGCGTGAACAGATCCGTACCGGCAAGAAGCTCACCGTTTTGGCCTCGCTGTGGGATGCCCGCGAGGGCAACGCGTGGTCGAAATTCCAGTCCGAACACATCCCGACCGCCCAATACTGCAATCCGGCCGATCACCTCGTGGGCACGCCTGGCTCGCAGGTGGGTCGCAACCCGCTCCCGTCGACGGAGCACCTGCAGCAGTCGTTCCGCTCGTGGGGCATTGAGGCCGGCCGCCCGGTCGTTATCTACGACACCGGTTCCGGCGAGTTCGCCGCCCGCGCATGGTGGACATTGCGCTGGTCAGGCGTCCAAGATGTCCATATCCTCGACGGCGGCTTCCCCGCGTGGGAGCGCGCCGGCTTTGACACAGTCGCCGGCCCCGGCCCCGTCTCCGTCCGCACCGAACTCGAAGTCGCGCCGGGCCAGCTTCCTACCGCAGAAATCGACGACGTGCGCGAATTCAAGGGCATGCTTATCGACGCCCGCGATACCCCCCGCTTCGTCGGCCAACGCGAGCGCCTCGACCTGAAATCCGGCCATATTCCCGGTGCCCGCACTGTGCCTGTCGAAGATCTCTTCACCGAGGACGGCCTGATCAAGCCCGTCGAGGAGATCCTCGAGACCATGGCCAAGTTCGGCATCACCCATGAAACGGACCCCGCCGAAGCCATCGTCTACTCCGGCTCCGGCAACCACTCATCGAAACTGCTCGCCGCCTTCGCTCACGCCGGCCTGCCCGTGCTGACCCACTTCATCGGCGGCTGGTCCCAGTGGTCCGCCAACCCGAAGAACCCCGTCGAGCGCGACATTTAACCTGTGCAGCTATGCGCTGGGCAGCTCCGGGGGGTTGGGGCTGCCGAGCCCGGTGCTGTCCGCAGCTCCGCAGCTCCGCAGTTCCGCAGCTCTGCAGATGTTAACCCCAAATGTGAACCCTTCCGCAGATGTTAACCCCAAAACTTAGTTACCCCAGGTCGCGGTTTTTCGGCCAATTTTGCTGACCTGCGGAAACTAACTTTTGGGGTTCACATCTAGGAACCACCGCCTAAGGGGCCGATCTGGGCCGCTGCAGCGATCGCAGAAGTCCCACCCCGGTGCAGAACCCCGCGACAACTAGCCACGCCTGCCCAGTTCAGGGGACGTCGGGGGATACAGTTTTGTACTGATGGGTTACATACTTCTGGGACTGTCCGCACTCGCCCTGGCCGGGGCGGGTATTTTGTGGCGCGCAGATGCGCAGGATAAGAGCAGGACCAGTGAGAATGACACCGCCCCAAGCGATGTCGAACCGGCGGAGGATGTTCGCGATGAGCCGGCGCCGCGCGAGGAAGAAGCACTGGCGGAACCAGAGCCACAGCCGGAAGTAGAACCGGAGAAGGAGCCCGAGCCACAGCTCGAGGCTGAAGAGGAAGAGGAGCCGCAGCCGGAACCGGAAACGGCAGAAGAAAGCCCGAAAACGCACTCGCGCTGGAGCGCGCTGACCGGGCTGACCGGGGCTTTCTCGACCAAGCTGCCCAAGAACCTGCCGACCAAACTCCCCGGGGCGAAGCAGCGCAGCCGCAAGGAACGCCGGGAGTGGGCGGAGGCTAACGGTTTCGAGTACGCGAGGGAGGATGAGTTCCTCCAGGACGAGTGGGGGCGCGGTGCGGCGTCGGCGGGTGAGCCGGTGACGGACGTGTTGACGGGGACGCGTTTCGGACACGAGACGCGGATCGCGGATATCGGCGGTACGACGGTCGTGGCGATGGGGACGGGGATGGAAAGTGGGGTGGTGGTGGACGTGCGTCGTAAGGCGACTGCGTCGGGGGCTACCGAGGACTTGGTCGCTGTCGCTGAGATCGAGGGGTTCCGGGTGTACGGCTCGGAGGCGGGGCCGGCGGAGCGGATGCTGGACATCCGCGTGAATACAGCGCTGGAGCTTCTTCCGCAGCAGGTCAGCGCGGTGTGGTTCGAGTCGGAATGGGTGCTGGCCCAGCTTGACGGCGACGCGGGTGCGCAGGAGTGGGAGCCGGTGTTCGCGCCGCTCGCGCTGCTTGCCGACGCCGCACGTACCCTCCCGCCGCGCACCTGGCCGCACCTCCGCTTCGAGCACCACACGCGCGAAATGGGCGATCCGATTGAGATTCAGTCGAGCAAAGACCGGGAGGGAACCGAGGCGGAGCGGCCGGTCGTCGTGCGGCCAGAGGAACCGCTCGAGCTGCCCACCCGCACCACGGGCGGAGTCCGCGGCACGATGGAATACCGCGTTGTCGGTGGGGACGAAGTCGAAGCGATCGCCACGGGGGAAGCACCCGAGCAGCTTAACGACGGCACCCGCATCACCCGCCGCCCACAACCCCCGTCAATCTTCGGTGACAGCAACCGCGACTACCCTGGGTGATCATGAGCGAGAACACTTCGAATGCTGCTGTCCCCGGTGCGAAAGAACGCCTCGCCGAGCTCGTGCGCGAGCTGGCGGTCGTCCATGGAAAAGTGACTCTGTCGTCCGGCAAGGAGGCCGACTACTACGTCGACCTGCGCCGAGCGACGCTGCATCACGAGGCAAGCCCTCTGATCGGCTCCCTGTTGCGCGAGCTGACCAGCGACCTCGACTTCGATGCCGTCGGCGGTCTCACTCTGGGCGCCGACCCAGTCGCCACCGCTGTCATGCATGCCGATGGTCGGCCGATCGACGCATTCGTCGTGCGCAAGGAAGCGAAGAAGCACGGCATGCAGCGCCGCATCGAAGGGCCGGACATCGAAGGCAAGCGCGTGCTGGTCGTCGAGGACACCACCACGACAGGCAACTCCCCGCTCACCGCAGTCAAGGCATGCCAGGAAGCTGGTGCGGAGGTCGTCGCTGTCGCGACCGTCGTCGACCGCGCGACCGGTGCGGCCGATGTCCTTCACGACGCTGGCTTGGATTACCGCTTCCTGCTGGGCTTGGACGATCTTGGACTCGCATAGCCAGGCCGAGCGCAGCCAGCCCGAGCCCGAGAAAGGCCCCACCGAATGGCAGGAAGGCCGCCACGGCGTCGGACCGTGGGAGGGTGAGTGGCCGACCGACGAGCGCTTTGATGAAGACCTGCTGCGCAACGGTGACCGACGCAATGTCGTCGACGAATACCGCTACTGGTCGCTTGAGGCGATCAAGGCGGACTTGGACACGCGACGGCACCCGTTCCACGTGGCGATCGAGAATTTCGAAAACGACATGAATATCGGAACCGTCGTGCGCACGGCGAACGCGTTTCTGGCAGAGGCGGTGCACATCGTGGGGCGGAAGCGGTGGAACCGTCGCGGGGCGATGGTGACGGACCGCTACCAGCACATCTTTCACCACGATTCGGTGGCTGGTCTCGCGGACTACGCGAAGGAAAATGACCTGACCATCGTCGCGATCGACAACACTCCCGGATCGGTGCCATTGGAGACGGCGGAGCTGCCGGAGCGCTGCCTGCTTCTGTTCGGGCAGGAAGGACCGGGGGTGACGGACCAGGCGCAGGACGCGGCGGTAATGACGTGTTCGATCGCGCAATTCGGGTCGACGCGCTCCATCAACGCCGGCGTCGCCGCGGGCATCGCCATGCATGCGTGGATCCGCCAGCACGGGGATCTGAATGGGGCGTGGAAGGGGTAACGGGGAGAGGGGATCGTCGATAAGCTTGAAGCGATGTAAAGGAGGGCTTGTGCCGGAAACTTGGGCGCACCGCGCGGACCTCGCTGAAATGGCGATCACGGAGCGGCATGCGACGAAGCTGTGGGGCTTGCCCCGCACCAACCTTGCGGTGGTGAGCTGGCCGCCGACGACGAAGGAGAAGGTGTTCTTCCACTGGCATTACTGGTGGCAGGCGCACTACCTCGATTGTCTGGTGGACGCGGAAGCGCGGCGGTCGACGAAGGCGCGCCGCGCGGCGATCGTGCGCACCATCCGCGGCATCCGCCTGCGCAATCTGGGCAAGCTGATCAAAAACCGCTACTACGACGACAAAGCGTGGCTCGCGCTGGCGCTGAACCGCGTGACGCAGTCGGACAAGGTGGCGCGGCCGAAACAGCTCGACGACCTTGAGTTCAATATTCTCGCTGGTCTTGACTCTGTGCTGGGTGTGCTGCCGTGGCGTACGGACGAGAATTTCTTCAACGTGCCCGCGAACGGGCCAGCCGCGATCATGCTCGCGCGCACGGGTCGCATGGACAAGGCGCGGGCGCTCATCGACTGGATCTTCGACAACCTCATGTCCGATGACGGCCTCGTGGAAGACGGCGTGCGTTTGCTTGCCGACGGCCCCCGCAACACCCCCACCATCTACACCTACAACCAGGGAACTGTGCTCGGCGCGGCACTGGAAATCGCGCTCGGGCTCGAGGACAAGCCGGAGGAGCAGGTGTACTACATCACCCACATCCGGTCTTTGGTGCAGGCGATCTCAATGCATGTGGCAACGCCGGGCGGCGTGATCGACAACCCGGTCGATGGAGACGGTGACGGAGGCCTGTTCAAGGGCATCCTGGTGCGCTACCTCGCCGAGGTGGCGGTGCGCCTGCCCGAGGACAGCCCCGCCAGTATCAGCGCCAAGCGCGCTGCTGAACGCCTGGTCATGGCGAGTGCGGAATCGATGTGGAACCACCGCCTCGAGGTTGACGGCCTGCCCATCTTCCCCGCGCGCTGGACTCGCGACGCGAAGCTGCCGCATAACTATTCGCTGGGACCGAGCTCGATTAGCGACGCTTTGGGCGCGGCCCGGATCTCCGAGCGCGACCTGTCCGTCCAGCTCTCCGGATGGATGCTCCTCGAGGCCGCCGCGCGGGTGTCCAAGGCGCGGAAGGAACGCGAAGGGGAGTAGCCCCAAGAAACTTCATGCGGGAAAACCCGGGCGCGGGCATACTGGAATGCGTAGCGTCCGCGCGGTTTCCACAGTCACGCGGGCAACACGAGTGACCACCGAGTGACCATCGAGTGAAAGGGATCCACACCCCCATGCCTATTGCAACCCCTGAGGTTTACAACGAAATGCTCGACCGCGCGAAGCAGGGTGGCTTCGCGTTCCCGGCCATCAATTGCACGTCGTCGGAGACGATCAATGCGGCGCTGCGCGGCTTCGCTGAGGCGGGCTCGGACGGCATCATCCAGTTCTCCACCGGCGGCGCGGAGTTCGGCTCGGGCCTGTCCGTGAAGAACAAGGTCGCGGGTGCGGAGGCACTGGCGGCATTCGCGCACAAGGTGGCTGAGAAGTACGACATCAACGTCGCACTGCACACCGACCACTGCCAGAAGGAAGTGCTGGACGATTACGTGCGTCCGCTGATCGCCATCTCCCAGGAGCGCGTGGACCGCGGCGAGCTGCCGCTGTTCCAGTCCCACATGTGGGACGGTTCCGCCATCCCGATCGACGAGAACCTTGAGATCGCGCAGGAGCTGCTGGAGAAGGCGCGCAAGGCCAGCATCATTCTCGAGGTCGAGATCGGTGTCGTCGGCGGCGAGGAAGACGGTGTGCAGGCCAAGGCTGGCGCGAACCTTTACACCACGCGCGAGGACTTCGAGAAGACCATTGACGCCATCGGCACCGGTGAGAAGGGCCGCTACCTGCTGGCTGCCACCTTCGGCAACGTTCACGGCGTGTACAAGCCCGGCAACGTCAAGCTGAAGCCGGAGGTGCTGGAGATGGGGCAGGAAGCTGCCGTCGAAAAGCTTGGCCTGAATGCTGGCGATAAGCCGTTCGACTTCGTGTTCCACGGCGGTTCCGGCTCCGAGCCGGAGAAGATCGCGCAGGCCCTGTCCTACGGTGTTGTGAAGATGAACGTGGACACCGACACCCAGTACGCGTTCACCCGCCCGGTGGCTGAGCACATGTTCCAGAACTACGACGGCGTGCTCAAGGTCGACGGCGAAGTGGGCAACAAGAAGACCTACGACCCGCGTTCCTACCTGAAGAAGGCGGAGCAGTCCATGGCTGATCGTGTCGTCCAGGCGTGCGAGAACCTCAACTCGGTGGGCAAGTCCGTGTCCAAGTAAACACGCTCACAGTAAAGGCCAGGTCCCATTATCGGGGCCTGGCCTTTTTGTTCTGCTTTTATTTAAGCCTTGCTCCTTAGAGCTCCAGCGCCCGGCGCAGTACATCGCCCACGAGGTCCTCGAAGGAGGCGTGCACATCCTCGTCGTCGTCGGGGTCCCACGCGATGCTGTCCACAAGCTTCCACTTCTGATCATCCGTGTCATACGCCAACAGCTGATCGTCCACTTCACCGATAAACCGCAGCGGCGACGACACCGAGTGCAGCCCCTCGAGCAGACGCTCGTTCGACTCCAGAACGCCCGAGGTGTGGACCGCCCGGCCCTCCTCACCTTCCTCGAAATCCCGTGTTCCGTAGATGTGCGCGCCGTTGACCCACACGCCATTGCTGCGTTGCCACAGCTGCTTCAGAGCCTCGGGCGGCTCGAGCCCGAATAGGGCGTTGAACTGTGGAACGAGGGCGTTGATCGTGTCCGCGTCGGCGGGCGGTTCGAGCCCTTCCTCAGCGTCGATCTGGTCTAACAACGGATTCAGGTCAATCATGGTCACAACCTTCCAATTATTGGTGTGCGGGTTCCATACCAGGAGCCGGCCAGAACTTGATGCCCCTGGGGTAGTTCGGTGACGGAAACTGTGGGACTGGCCAGGTTTCAATCTACCTACTAGGTAGCGCTGGTAGCTGGTGTCCAACTGGTAATCGGGTGAGTCTTCGATCAGCACGAGCCTGTCGTCCAGGCCTGCGAGAACCTCAACTCGGTGGGCACGTCCGTGTCGAAGTAAACACGTCTACAGTAAAGGCCAGGTCCCACTTTCGGGGCCTGGCCTTTTTGTTCTACTTTTATTGAGATGCCCATGGAGAAAAACACCACACGCGAGCGGATGACCACGCGCGAGCGGATGGCCGCGGTCGAGCACTCCGTTGAAGCACGAGTGCGCCGCGTCCGCCAACGCATTCTTCCCGCACTCCAAGTCGGGATCGCAGCCGGAATCGCATATTTCATTGCGCACCAGTGGGTCGGGCACCCGCTGCCGTTCTTCGCACCGATCAGCGTGATCATCATCGTCGGCTTGTCCGGCGGGGAGCGCATCACGCGCGCACTGGACATGTCGCTCGGCTGCATTCTGGGTGTGCTCGTGGGCGACTTGCTGTTCGCACCGCTCGGTGCCGGCGGGTGGCAGATCGCGCTCGCCGTCGGCGGATCGTTGCTGTTCGCGTCGTTCTTCTCTAAATCGCCACTCGTGGCCAACCAGGTCGCGATCGGCTCAATCCTGATCACCACGATCATGCCGCCTGGCGCTGACGTCACCGGCCTCGACCGCACCATCGACGCATTCATCGGCTCCGCGGTCGGACTCGCCGTTGTCGCGCTTTTGCCGTCCGCGCCGCTATCCACCGCGCGGCAAGAGATCGCCAAGGTACTCAAGATTTTGAGCTCAGTGCTTGACGACGTCTCCCACGGCATCTCCAACCAACAACCCGCCGAAATGGCTGTGGCACTGGAAGCGATCCGCGGAACCCAATCGGATATTGACGCGATCAGGTCCGCGACCAAATCCGGACGCGAATCCACGCAGCTGTCTCCGTTCCTGTGGGGCTCTCGCCGCTATGTCACGTCCCTGTCTCGCATGGTCCCGCCCACCGACAATGCGATCCGCACCAGCCGTGTGCTTGCCCGGCGTGCCCTTGTCCTCGTCGAAGACCAGGACACTGTTTCCCCGAAGCAGCTCTGGATCCTGGACCAGCTTTCCTCCATCGCGCTAGACATGTCCGCAATTTTCGAGGTCAACGCCAAGATCAGCCAGGCCCAGGGCATGCCCGCACTGACTAACCGCCTGCGCGCGCTCGCCGCCGAAACCGGCATGGACGTCCTCGACGTGAACGCCCAGCCGCCGTTCGGCCCGTACTCGCCGTTCGAGGGTCCCGCCAAGGACGCCAACAACGCTGCCGCCGCGGAGGCCATGGCCGCGGCCGACACCGACACGGATTCCGAATCGCGCGCCGAGTCCGGCACCGCCTCCGCGCCGGGCAGCTCCAAGTCCACCGATTCAGTCCAGCCCGCCATGCCCGCGCTGTCCGCGTCCTCGATCCTGGCCCAGTCGCGCTCCCTGATCGTGGACTTGCTGCAGGTGTGCGGCTGGTCCCGCGAGTCCGCCGTGGCCGTTCTCAAGCCGACCTCTGCCACCCCGGCTTACCCGCCCGAGGTACGGAATCGATTCTTCGACGACGAGAGCGACAACCACGAACGGTAGCGGGCGCGCGTGGCGCAGCCCAAGGGCGATACTCTCATCGCGCTCCACCCGTCGAAAGATTCGACGCCGAAAAATCAAGTCTCATCTAAAGAAGCAGGTCCAAATGTGGCGGGCACCCACTTTTCGTCGCCGAGAGGGTGACGCATTCACGCGTTGGTCATCCAAAGATTGAGGCGACCCAGCGTGGAACAAGACATGAGAGAACCCCGGCACCGTGATCCCTAAAGGGGATCGAGGGCGGTGCCGGGGTTCTTTGTTCAGCTAACGCGCTCCGCTAAAGGCGGAGTGCAAAGCGACTTACTTGTTGTCGCGCAGGGTCTCGTCGACGACGTTGCCGTCGGTCTCGATGCGCTCCTTGGCGACATCCTCGGTGACGGTCTCGGTCTCGCGAACGACATCCTTGTCCAGGGCAACCTTCTCCACCGGGACGGACTCCTTGGAGACGTTGACGCGATCCTCGTGCAGGGTGACGGAAGCTTCCTGCTCGCCCAGGTTGCCGTCGTAGTTAGCGCGGTCTGCCTCGGTGATCGGCTCGCGGGTGACGCGGACCTCTTCGCGCTCAACCGGGACCTCGACGGTCTCGGTCTCGTGGACGACGTACTTGCGCAGACGGACCTCGCCGGACTGGACGCGCTCCTTGCCGACGTTCAGCTGCTCCTCGGAGCGGATGATCTCGCCGTTAGCATCGGTGCGGTCAGCGACCTCGCGGTCTGCAACCTGAGCGCGGTCAGCGTCGGTGCGCTCACCAGCAGCAGCGCCTGCACCAGCGGCAGCGCCTGCGGCCGGTGCACCAGCACCAGCAGCGCCGGTCTCGTAGGTGGTGCGCTCCTCGACGCCCTCGAGACCGTAGTGGCGGTAGAAGGCCTCCTGGTCAGCGTTGGTGAGGTGGCCGTTCTCGTCGAGATCCGGAGCGTCCTCGATGCGGTCCTTAGCGAATGCCAGGTGCAGGTCGCCGTTCTCGAGGGTGTGGCCGCGCAGCGGGACGATGGAGTCGCCGCCACCGAACAGGCCGTGGGAGACGGACACGAAGTCCGGCTGGCCGGTGGTGTCGTTAACGTACACGTCCTGGACGCCACCGACCTTGTCGCCGTTCACGTCGTAAGCGGTTGCGTTTGCAAGGTCTTCGATGCGGTTGAAATCAGCCATGATGTCTGAATCTCCTTTAAATGTTTTGTCGGAATCGAACAGACCCCAACGTAACGACGGATTGGGGGCGCTGCAGGAGCCCGACTGAAAACCGGGCATATCAATCGAAAGTTTGAGGGCAGGTCATCGGAGTTTGGTTATAGTGTCGCGCTCGCCCTCGTTGGCCTGCGGAAATAAAGGTCGTAAAGGTGCGGGTGGGGCAATGGGTGCTGGATTGAGTCTCGGTGAGGTAACAAATCGGCCACGGCGCGCATGAAATCGAGGAAATGTGAGATAAATCACGTTTGGGCAAACCGGGGAACATGCTCCCCGCGCCCGTCGATTTAAGGGCGATTCAACGGCGTGAGAAAGGCACCCGAACGGCGCACCAACCGCGCTCGAACGCCGCCCCCACGCATCGATCACAACTCCCGCACGGCCTGGATATCGCGCAGGTGACGGTAGAAGGTGACGCGCTCGACGGGTCGTTTCGCGGGGACACCGTCGACGGTGACGAGGATGGAGCGGCCGCCGGATTGGAGGGCGCGTCCGGAGGGGGTGAAGGTGGCGTCGATAAGCGTTTGCCTGCGGAACCGCGGCTTGCGGATGGCTGCTGCGGCGAGTCCTGGCGCGTGGGTGGTGGGCACGAGGCGCGCGCCGAATGCGCGGCCGCGGCCGTCGCTGCGGACAAGGACGTCGTTGTCGACGACGATCTCTCCTATATATGGGGCACCGTCGGCGTGGGTGAGCGTGGCGGCGCCGGCGACGACGAGTCCGGCGTCGTTGCGGATGCACGGGATGGGGTGCACGGGACCGTCCACCGCGAGTGCCACGGTGGTGCCCCACACGACTGCGGCGGGGGAGGAGGGATCGTTGGGCACGTACGCGATTTCGGCCCACAGGTAGTCGGCGCGCATCATGCGCGTAAGTACAGCGGACAGCGCGGCGTCGGTGCCAGAGACGATGATGCGCAGACGCTCGTTGGGCTGTTGCGGCGCGAGCGCGGGTTCGCCGAGGTGGGAGACATTGGGCGACGCGGCGATGTCCTGCAGCGACGGCGTGGGGTCGACGGGCAGGACCTCGCGGGCAATCGCGTCCAAGAATTTCAGGTCGCGCCGCGAGGGGACGGGCGGGAGAATGTGGTGCTCGGCGCCTTTAATAAGCGTGTCCGTTCCGCACGCGCAGTGAATGAGCCGCATGAAGCTCACGCTACAAGCCGCGCGTGGTGCTTTGTATATTGAGGCCCATGTCTGCCGATACCGAACTGATCCGTGTGTGCGCCGTCGTCTTCCGCGACGCCGACGGCCGCGTTCTTGCCGTACGCAAACGAGGCACAAGCCGCTTCATGCTCCCCGGCGGCAAACCTGAACCAGGGGAAGCACCGCTGGACACCGCTGTGCGCGAAGTGCGCGAAGAAATCGGCGCGCTTATCGACGCCGCGTCGCTGACCCCTCTAGCCACCTTCCGCGCCCCAGCCGCCAACGAGCCCGGCCGCGACGTGGAAGGCACGATCTTCACGTGCGACGATCCCGTGGACCCGCAACCGGCCGCCGAGATCGAAGAGCTCAGCTGGGTCCACCCCCACAACCCCGCTGAGGCAGGCGTCGACCTGGCCCCTCTGCTGGAGACGAAGGTCTTCCCGGCGTTGGGCTAGTGGCTCGTCATTTTTCTCCTCGCGAAACCTGGGGTGTCACGCTTGTCTCGCAGTAACCCCGCGAGATATCCGCGTGCATATCCCTGAAATGAATCGCGGACACGGGTGACCTTGATTGTCATCTCACCTTGTTTGAACTGCCAATACGTTGACTGGCATTGAGGACACTGCCTGTATGCATCTTGTCTGATGCGCATGCTGCGGCCACTGTCCTCATTGCGCCTCAACGTTTCTGCAGCCAGCCGCCTATCAGCTAGTGAATGCGGGCAGAGATGACCTCAAACCATCTCACACATATCCCCGCGGGCTCCGCATCGCTTATCCCGCCTCAACTTCCCGTCAAACCCCAGTGTTCTCGCTCCCCTTCGATGAACCGCGCTTCAAAAACACCGTTCCCTGCGCTTACTTCGAAGTCCTAGGTGCGTTGGCGCTACAATGACGCTGGACTTTTGCGGGGGAAGGGCCTGCCATGAACGGCCCGCGACGAGTACCCCGCATGAAGCACGCACACGATAGCTGTGAAGCACAGCGTTAATAAGGGAGCGTTTTAATGGCGGCCATCATCATTGTCGGTGCCCAGTGGGGCGACGAAGGCAAGGGCAAAGCCACGGATATTCTCGGCGGCAAAGTCGACTATGTGGTGAAGCCGAACGGCGGCAACAACGCCGGCCACACGGTGGTCGTCGGCGGCGAAAAGTACGAGCTGAAGCTCCTTCCCGCCGGTGTGCTCAGCGAGAACGCCACCCCGGTGCTGGGCAACGGCGTCGTGGTGAACCTTGAGGCACTCTTCGAGGAGATCGATGGTCTGGAAGCCCGCGGTGCCAACGCTTCGCGCCTGCGCATCAGCTCCAATGCGCACCTTGTCACCCCGTACCACCAGACGCTGGACCGTGTGCAGGAACGGTTCTTGGGCAAGCGCGCGATCGGTACAACCGGCCGCGGTATCGGACCGACGTACGCGGACAAGGTAGCCCGCGTGGGCATCCGCGTGCAGGACCTCTTCGACGAATCGATCCTCCGCCAGAAGATCGAGTCCGCCTTGGACGTCAAAAACCAGATGCTGGTGAAGATGTACAACCGCAAGGCGATCGAAGTCGAAGAAATCATGGATTATTTCCTCGGCTACGCCGACCGCGTCAAGCCGATGGTGATTGACGCGGAGCAGGTGCTCAACGCCGCACTCGACCGCGGCGAGCACGTCCTCATGGAGGGTGGCCAAGCTACAATGCTCGATGTCGACCATGGCACCTACCCGTTCGTGACCTCCTCCAACCCGACGTCTGGCGGCGCGTGCGTCGGTTCCGGCATCGGCCCGACGAAGATCACCGCGTGCTTGGGCATTGTCAAGGCCTACACGACCCGCGTCGGCGCCGGCCCGTTCCCGACCGAGCTCTTCGACAAATGGGGCGACTACCTCCAGGAGACCGGCGGTGAGGTCGGTGTGAACACCGGCCGCAAGCGCCGCTGCGGTTGGTATGACTCCGTGATCGCCCGCTACGCCGCGCGCGTCAACGGCTTCACCGACTACTTCCTGACCAAGCTCGACGTGCTCACCGGCATCGGCGAGATCCCCATTTGCGTCGCCTATGACGTCGACGGCGAGCGTTTTGACGAAATGCCGCTCACCCAGTCCCAGTTCCACCACGCGGAGCCCATCTTCGAGACCATGCCCGCCTGGGACGAGGACATCACCGGCTGCACCACCTTCGAGGAACTTCCGCAGCGCGCCCAGGATTACGTCCTGCGCCTCGAGGAACTTTCCGGTGCACCCATTTCTTATATCGGCGTCGGGCCGGGTCGTGATCAGACGATTGTGCGTCACGACGTGATGGAGCGCTGATCTAGGGGATCGCCCGACGATTTAGGTGATCGCCTGCAGGCTGAGCGCCCTGAGCTGTACTTTTAAGCCCCACTTGCGGTCGAGTGGGGCTTAAAAACATTTGTGCGGGAAGTTATAAAACTCTGGAAGAGTGGTCGGACACTTGTTAACGTGCTGGTGTGAGGATGTGCACTGTGGCGTCAGTCACTGCCCATCTCATCAACAACGGATTGAAAGTTGTTGCTTGAAGAAAATATCAGTTTAAGTCAGCTCATGGCTCGGACGTTTCTCGAAAGGAAACTCGATGAAGAACTTCACCCGCCGCCGCGGCACTGCCGTTGCAGCCGCCGCTTTGTCCCTCGCTCTCGTTGCGCCGTTCACCAACTCCGTCGCAGGTGCGGAGGATGCGCAGGAAACGCCGAGCGCTACCAGCCAGACGAATGAGGTGGCTGGGGCTACGAAAATCCAGCCAGGGAAGACGCTGACCTACAAGAACAAGGCTTTGGAGGCGGTACCGCAAGGCGTGAAGATCACCGTCACTTTCCCGACCAGCAAGGGTAAAGAAGAGGTCGAAGTCGATCTGAGCGACGAAAACGGCGAGAAGGTCGTAAAGGTCCGCGTTCCTGAAAATGCACAGTCCGGAACGGTCGAGGTGAAGGCCGCTGACCAAAAGGTGGAAATTCCAGTCACGGTCGAGGCTAAGACGGGCACTCCGGAGTCCTCCGCGACCGAGACCACCACCCCGGAGTCCTCCACTAGCGAGACCACCACCCCGGAATCCTCCGCGACCGAGACCACCACCCCGGAGTCCTCCCCCCCGGAGTCCTCCGCCCCCTCTTCCACTCCGAAGGCGGGTACTGGTTCGAGCATCACCGATAACGACAAGTGCCGTACCGCGGTGCTGGGCTGGGGTATCCCGCTGGCTGTTTTGGTTCCGGTGGGTCTGTTGGCTAATGCTGCTGTCCCGGGTCTGCGAGCTCTGCGCCACGCAGCAGGAGACTTTGTCCGTGAGGCTAACGCTCAGTTCCAGAACCAGATCGGGGTCATGAACCCGGAGCTGGCTGCTCTCCAGGCGAACTTCAACGACCAGCTGCGTCAGTTCAACACCGACATCACCCAGCTCGCGTTCGGTGCAGCATTCCTGGGCCTTGGCGTTGGTGCCCTGGCACACCTGGGCACCGCCTGCAGCCCGGCGGCCACCGTGATTCCGAGTAAGGCCACGACGACGAAGACCGAGAAGCCGGAAACTCCGACGCAGAAGCCGACGCAGGAGAACTCCACCCCTAAGACCACCGAGCCTGCGGCAGAGGTCACGACCTCGTCGTCTTCCGCTGCCGAGCCGACGACCTCTGAGACTACTGAAGAGCCCACGAAGGAGCCGGAGGCGGAGTCTCAGCAGTAAGCTTCGCGCTTAGCTGCGGGTCTTACCGCTGGTAGATCGACCGCTTTCCCTTGCCCATGATGGGTGTGGGGGAGCGGTTCTTTTATGTCTCCGACGATCGTAGGGCACAGGAAAAGGGGGTCAAGTAGCAAAACGGGGTGCGGACGTTTTGCTACTTAACCCGCCTTTTCTCGAAAGGGAAGAGGCGGCTTTCGTTATTTCCAGGCAAAGTGAAGCGAGTCCGGGTCTCAAGACATCGCTGTTTTCGCTTATCGACGTCACCCTGCCGCCCCTTTTTCCTGCATCGCGAAGTCGATGCCGTCCATTCCTACTCCCGCTCCTACGTCGCTCACGTCGACGACATATATCGCCTCGACCTCTGCTCCGCCCACCTCGCCGACGGCGATCGCTCCGTCGAACTCCGCAACTCCGGCTCCAGCTCCCGCGACTTGTTTATTGGGCTCGTCCTCGCCCTCGGTGGGGCAGTGGCCGCCATCATCGGTTGGTTGTACAACCAGGGGCAGGTGAAGCTGCCGAGGTAGTAACGGGGAACTGCAGAAAGGTTGTGGGTTCCTTCCCGTTAAGGAGCGGACCTGCTTGCGAAGAATATGGGATCACCGCCGATCCCTACCCAACTGCGGGTGCAGGGTCGGCGGTGGTTTTGTGTGGGTGGCAGGGGAGGCGTCGACAAGCAATTGCGCGCTTATCGACGCCTCCCTCTTCTCTTGTCCCCCAAATAGCGCTGCCCCCGGCAAGAAATTTTCGATACAACCGTCCAGCGTCTCACCTGGTATTTGGTGCGCGTGTGATTGATGTTCCCTGTTCCCGGGGCTTGTCCATGCTTTCTGGTTGGATACATTTTCTTGACGCTGATAGTTTCTATAGCTGTGAGGAAACGTATGGTGCTCGTAACTCGTCCTGAGTGAGGGCGACCCATCTCATAACAAGCCAGTGTCAAGAGGCTCCGTGGTCCAGCGGCATTGGCGGAATTTGTCAACGTTCAACGTTCAATGTCTCTGGAAGGAACTCATGAACATCGAGAAGCTGACCCGCCGTCGCGGTACATCCATCGCGGCCGCGGCTCTCTCCCTGGCGCTGGTGGCGCCGGCTGTCCAGCCGATCGCGAACCCTGGTGCGGTTCCGGCGGCTAGTGCGCAGGAGGCCGCGCCTTCTCCTGGCGAAACCACTACTTCAAACCAGTCAAAAATCATCGACGCCGACATGATTGCCAGTGGCCGCGTGACTAAGGCTGCGAACCTTACCGACGCTCAGGGCGTCGGTAAGGGCCTGATTTCTGGCCACGTCTTCTTGACTGGTACGAACGGCAACCCGGGTTCGAGCATTGACAACGGAAATATTCCGTTGGACGGTGTCACTGTCTACGCGCAGTTCCGGGATAAGGACGGCTCGTACTCGCCGATCTTCAGCGCGAAGACCCACACTCTGCCGGACGTGGTCGGCGGCAATGGTGGCCGAGGCACCTACGCATTCGGCTCCGGCAAAAAGGGCATCACCTGGAAGGACAAACTGGGCAAGGAGCACACTTGGGCTGCACGAACCGACCAGAAGCACCGCATCTGGGTGGAGCCGTCAACCAATAAGCGCGGCAACCGCGTGGAGATGTTCCGTCAGGCCAACGGCTTCGTGCCGGGTTCGTTCAACGGACTCGTTGAGTACCCCCTCGGCTCCTTCGCCGCAGCTGACGGAAACATCCAGTTGACGGCGGCGTTCCTTCGTGAGATTCCGCCGAGCCACGAGAACAGCTACCTGGCTGCCAAGGGCGACAAGCTTGTTGAGGACCCAAAAGGACCTGTCGCAAATGCGAGCGCCCAGCTGGATACCAATAACGTGATCTCCGGCCGCGTGTGGCTGGAAACTGGCGGTGCTGATGGCGGTATTGTGGCCACTGGTCCGGCTATGAACTCTACCGACGTCGCCGCTGCTGGCTACACCGTGTACGCGTCGACCCTCACCAAGGATGGCGCTGCGGCCAACGCGAAGCTGCATGAGACGTACAAGAATGATCCGAACAAGCTCGCCGAAGAGACCAAGAAGATGCTCGAGGACCACCCCGAGTACATCGCTAAAACGGTCTACGGTAAGACCGACGCAAAAGGCAACTACTCCCTGCGCTTCGGTGATTACACCGACAAGAACCAGACCCGTGAAGACATCCTCAACCCGAACCACGTGTTCGTCTGGGTGGAGAACAAGGACGGTGTCGTCCAAGACGGCTACACCGGCTTCCACACCCCCGTGTTCCAACGCTTCAATGAGGGCGGCGGCTTCCGCGCATCTGCTGTCCCGGCAGAGAACCAGACCGTGACTTCGCGTGTCGAGGACCAGGGCAAGTCGCGCTATGGCAAGCCGGTCAACTCGATCTACAACATGAACTACGCGATCATGCCGTATGCCCCGGCGAAGATCACGGCTGACTACAACGCGACGGATAAGCCGGCTGCCCCGGGCACCACGGTGACCCCGGCGTTTGACGGCACGTTGTCCACCTTGCCGTCCAAGGTCGAATGGCGCGACGTGAACGGTAAGGATCTGAAGGTTCTGAAGACCTGCGACATCGACCAGTCTAAGGCAGTGAAGAGCCAGGTTGCAGCCTGCACCTTCGATATCCCTAAAGGTGCGAAGAAGGGCGATTACTTCAACGTCGTCTTGGTTTCCGGCGGCAACGATGTCTCCGCGTGGACCGTCCTGGTGACGAAGGATGGCGACGATTTCACCCCTGCCTACGAGGACAAGCTTGTTGTTCCGGGCAAGGAGACGAAGTCCAGCCCGACGTTCAAGGACAAGGACGGCAAGGAGACCAAGGCTCCTGAAGGATCCAAGTTCGCGATCCCGGAGGACTTCAAGGCTCCTGAGGGCTACGAGGTCAAGATCGATGAGAACACCGGTGAGATCACGGTTACCTACCCGGAAAAGTCCAAGCTGAACAAGGACACTGCTGAGGAATTTGATGTCCCTGTCACGGTGACCTACCCGGATGGCAGCAAGGACGATGCGAAGGCGAAGTTCAAGCTGGACACCGATGGTGACGGCAAGCCGGATTCCGAGGATGAAGACGACGATAACGACGGCATCCCGGACGGGGACGACAGCAATCCGAAGGTTCCGAACCAGAACCTGGGCTTCGAGCCGGAGTACAAGCCCGAGCTGGTTGTTCCTGGTGAGGAAACCAAGTCGTCGCCGACCTTCACTGATAAGGACGGTAAGGACGCCA
>ERZ1031273.358-NODE-358-length-17599-cov-21.714660_pt1 | contig 17599 bp, 19 predicted proteins | sample MGYA00516575_ERZ1031273 | MGnify/ENA primary metagenome ERZ1031273 (study PRJEB33718, sample SAMN03159816) | human skin metagenome | collected 2014-02-25 | study: EMG produced TPA metagenomics assembly of the PRJNA266117 data set (Human skin bacterial metagenome... | reverse complement strand
TTCTCGTTTTTACTCAGGAAGATCTCAGGCAAATCCAAAAACGTCAGCCCTGTCTTTGGCAGGGTGAATCAGGTCACTGTACCTGTCTTTTTGTATTTTGCTTGTCCCATTATCCTTAGCATCTGCTCCGTAAGCGTTATTATGACGGTGGGTTGCTAAGAACAGATTATCCCAATCGTACGTAAGCTCAGGATGATGTGCTCTTTTCTTGAAGTGATCAATGTGGGTAGTCTTCTTTTCATCTGGAGACAGGATCTCTTCTGTATAGGCATCAAATCCCTCTTGCTCTTTGATGAGTTGCTTCCTCCATAAGTCCTTTACATTCTCAGGCACCTTTCCCCATTCATTGCCACAACTCTTCTTGGTCTTTACCAGAGAATGGGGTGCCGTACATTTATATATTCTTCTCATTATGACGCTTAGCAATAAGAGCCTCCTGTACTTGCAGGTCAAATAATGCGGGGTCATTGGGACTAACAAGAGATTCTAGCCTCGACTTAAGACATCTGTAGTGATCCGTTATCGCATTGTTTTGATTGAGTTCTTGCCAAATCTCTCCAAGGAGATAATGCACCTCATTGTTGCGAACATGAGATAGCCCAAAGTATTCTAGCAAGATAGGATCAGACTCTTTGCCATACCAACCAGACTCTACCTCCTCCCCTACTCCACGATTCATAACTACAAGCTTGGAACTGTCCCCGGAGGGTATGCTAGAGATCACGTGGGGAGAGTGAGTCGTGAAGATAAACTGGCAATTGGGGAAAGTCGCAGTCAGCCTAGGCACGACAGTCAGTTGCCACTCGGGGTGAAGGTGGAGGTCCACCTCATCAATTAAAACAACCCCGGCACTCTCCAGGGGATCCCGCCCCCCCGGCGTAGCCATAGACAAAAGGCGTGCAATACTAGCCACAATGGCAAGATAACACTTCTCTCCGTCAGAAAGAAGATCCAGCTCATACTCCCTTAGAGTTGCGCCCTCGCGCTTCTCTATGGTTACCCGTCTGGGACTGCTCTTTACTTTGAGATTGGTATAGCCATTGTCAAAAACCTTTTCAATAGCTCTCTTGACAGTAGCTAGCTGCTCGTCTTCTGTAAAAAGCTCTCCTGCCTCTCTCTTCGCACGATACTCTTCGTTTTCAATAATTTGACGCTCCAGCATCCACTCAAAGAGTGACCTGAAACGAATTGGTGAGGTGCCCTTATCATAGATGTCTTCTGGGTTTAGCTTGTGTTTTTTCTTGCTAATCCCCTTAGGGATCTCATCAACAGCACGATTAACCCCAAAAGAACTAATGATGGGAGGTGCCATCCTCTTTTGACTGACTATTTCCACGATCTTATTCGCACAAGCTAAGCTTTGTATCAGGTCGCTGGAGTCATCAGGAAGTTTCTTACGCACTTGAGTAGCTTTCTTGTAGAGAGACCACTTATATCTCTCACCTTCTAGCTCAACGTCAATAGTCAGGCGAGCATATGGTGCCCCCTTGCGGATTTGTTTAGGCTGGATAGAGTCTCCCTGCCCACGTTCCGTACGCACCCTTGCCACGACCCACGACAGTAGCATATTAATCGCCTCTATAATGGTGGATTTACCAGATCCATTAGATCCGATGAAAGTATTGAGATTACTTCCCATATCCATCTCAAAGAGCGTAATCCCCTTGAAGTTTTCTATCTTAACCTGCTTAATCTGCATTCGCTTAGATGATTGTCAATTATACTATCGTATCGTATACAACTTATCTTCAGACGGTCTAGTATTCTTGCACGCACCTACGATTGATGAAAGACTTAAGCACCTCTGCCAGCAGCGCCTGATAGGCCTCCAGCATCTCCTTCTTAGTATTGGACATACTGATCTGTGCTCTCTCCTCACTCATATCGTTATTTTATCTGATGGTTTATCTACTCTGATCTCTCCACAAATGTAGTGAAATCAGCGGTTATGCCCACGTCAAAATCAACCCTGCAAGAGATCAACTTCTATAGAATAGGAACTACTATCTCAACACACCCTATGTAAGAGCTACTGGCTCAATAGTGCTTTCTCATTCAGCTGCAAAGGTACCACCCCCGCACACCCCGGTTGTCTCTTATCTGCACTTAGGGGTAAATTCAGTGCAAATACGGCCACTGATTGTTAATATGGTATGTCTTCTCACGCAGGCAAGGTAATGTCTAGTAAGTGGAGTCAACGGGGGTAGTAGTACCACGACTATAATTCATCGACTTCGCTGAGCCACTCAACTAAAGATGGTCTGAAAGATGTACCGGATGTCCTTCCGGAAGGACCAGTTGTAGTAGTACTCCTTATTGATGCGAACCTTGTCCGGGAAGATCACGTTGTCGTTGTAGGACTGAGGGCCATCCACTCCGGCAAGGAGCTCCTCTTCGTTGCGGTACTTTAGGGATGCCGGACCGGTGATCCCCGGACGTAGCTTCAGTATCACCCGATCCTCACCCACAAGTTTGTCTGCATATCCCGGCACATCAGGACGAGGAGACGACAAGAAATTCATTACAGCCGCATCAGGGTCAAACACCTCATACCTAAGCAACCTGAGTAAAATATCAGGGACAGCTTACATTCTCATTCGCACAATCCGGCAGGGATTGCCATATGCGAGGACATAGTCGGGAATATCGGACACGACGACAGAGCCGGCACCTATGAGCGTATGTGAGCCGATATGGACACCCGGAATCACGACTGAGCCAGCTCCTATCTGAGTACAGTCTCCCACGGTGACTGCGCCACAGAGCGTTGCATGTGGGGAAATATGACAGAAGTCCCCAATTACCCCGTCATGGTCTATGGTGGCACCTGTATTTACGATAGAGTGTACACCTATGCGAGTGCAGGAATTGGTTACAGCACCTTGCATCACGACAGTGCCTTTACCTATTTTTGCCCTCTTGGAAATAATAGCACCTGGATGTACAGCAGTACCAAAGTTATCCACTGGCAGTCTAAGACGCTCTACCACACATTGCCGGGCAACATTATCCCCTATGGCGATGATCAACCTATCCTCTTCAAGGAGATCAAGCCGACATCCCTTGAAGAGCGGATACCCCAGCAGTTGGTCACCATTGGGGTTATCATCGAATACTCCCCTCACCCTGACTCCCTGTGCTTCGAGTATTTCGATGATCACTTTTGCGTGACCTCCAGCGCCGTAGATATACATACTTTAGATATTTCCCTTAAACGGCTCCATTGTAGCACTACCCTCTGCTGATATTCCCTTGCGCATTACTACCCGGCCTATAGTACCGAAAAAGATCCTAAGATCAAGAGCAAAAGACACTTCGTCCACATAAGCCACATCCAGCCTAAATTTTTCATCCCAGCTAAGGCTGTTGCGCCCTTTGACTTGGGACAGCCCGGTAATTCCCGGTCTCACCTCATGGCGACGATGCTGAAAACTATTGTACAGAGGCAAGTATTGCACTAGGAGTGGCCTTGGACCGATAAAGGACATATCGCCCTTGAGCACATTCCAGAGCTGAGGGAGCTCATCTATTGAGGTGCTTCTCACTAAGCGTCCGGCTCGAGTGATCCGCTCAGCATCAGGGAGCAGATTCCCCTCCGCATCCCGCTCATCGGTCATACTCTTAAACTTGTAGAGCCTGAAGATCTTCTCGTCCTTGCCCGGGCGTTCCTGGGTGAAGAAAGCCCCAGCCCCCTTATTGGCGAAATGAAGCCAGATCGTCACCACCAGCAACAGTGGCGACAGCAGGATCAGCAGCAAGAGCGCAAAGACAATGTCCAGCACACGCTTGATATACTCTCTATAGATCATACTCCTCTATTATCTTCTTGCCCTCCTGCGTTGTCCGATATGCTTGCGTCAGATGTGGACTATTGGGTATTGTATCAGCTCACAGCAGAGCACCTATACTGATGGGTAATGCCACTTGTCTCTATTCATTTGTCGGGCGAGTACTATCTCACCCGACCACCACAAATGTAACTCTTCCCGCACAAATAGACTTAGAGCTCAGACTTCAGAAGGGGTTATTTAGCATCGTCAGTAAGGCTCCGGTACATCTCCAGCGTGGCGCGCCAGACATCCTCCTGCCGGTAGCGTGAGGCGATCAGCGGGCGACACCGGGCGGCCATCTCAGTCAGCCGGTCTCTATGATCAAGAGCCTCAGTCATCTTGCGATAGAGGGCATCGGTATCTCTCGTGGGGATGATCGTCCCATTTTTGCCCTCTATGATGATCTCATTGCTCCCATTGATATCAGTCACGATGGAGGGAATACCTAGAGCGCCGGCCTGCATCACTACATTGGGGAAGCCTTCTCTGTAGCTAGGGAAGGTAAAGAGATCTGACGCAACAAACCATGGGCGCACGTCGTCCTGCCAGCCCGCCTCTATGATTGCGTCATTATCTGCTAACAGCCGTTGTGTCCTGTCCGGAAGCGGATCCAGCTCCGGCTCCTGAGTGCCGACAAGGAGGAGTCTGGTCTCCGGGTGCTCCTCGTTTACTCTCTCAAAGGCATCTACCAGCTCAGTGATCCCCTTATCCTTGACGATACGACCGACAAAGAGATAGACAAAGGATTCCCCAACCTCCTCTCGTATCCGTTTCGCCCGCTCCACCACCTCAGGCGTACGATCGAAGTACTCTAAGTCGATGCCGTTTGTGCTCCCATTGTTAAGAACAATAATCTTGCTCCGAGGTGCATAATGATGGTCAACAATAAATGATGCCATCGTCTTAGAGTTTGGAACTACAAGCGTTGCTGCTTTGTATGTAACGGTTTCTGTCAGATTAAGAATAAAGCGCATCACTCCCCTTCTTGTCATCAGAGGCATTCCACCAACAGAATGAATGCGATAAGGAACACCGCAAAACCAAGCTGCTATCATTCCAAGAAGTCCTGCCTTAGGTGTCTGCGTATGAACTATGTCGGGGTTTAATCTTTTTATCACTTTTATCAGTTCATAAAGGGAAAGGAGGTCACTGAAGGGCTTGACAGGACGAACCAAGTGCTTAATTTCGTAGACAGGGACACCAGCTTTCATTCTATTGGATGCACTGTCTTCAAATGGGCCACCAAATGCGACGAAGAATGTATGCCCATTTCTTGACATATATGGCATTTGACCTCGTAGCAAGTTTAAAGAGACCGAAGAAGTTATTACTCTGACGATTTTAGACATAAACATTCAAATTACTCAAGTTAGCCCCTATGCAGAAATATCTTTTTGGAGAACAGGAAATAGGCGAATAAAACTATTAGCGGCAAATTACTCTGAACAATAATTGCAGGATCGCCATTTTGCAGTGCATACCACATAAGATCAAACATTACTATATATAGAGTGAAGATTAAGGCGAGATTGGTAGACGAAGATTTGATTTTTCTCGTAAATATATCATCTAAAAGTCTAATGACTCTTCCCCATACATAGCTTTGCACAACAATCCCTACAATTCCTAGGTTGATGTAGGCTAGACCCAAAAAACCAGGTGGAATATTGCTGTCCCAGTCACCTAGCAACATATATGTGTTATAGTAAGAAATTGAATCAACCCATGTCACATTGACCTTCAGCAATTTCAAAGGTTTTAGAAGCCAAAGAAAATAATCTGTGCCATACCTGTAAGGGAAATCGCTATCTATGAACATCAACAGAGAACAATACTGGTGTTCGAACTCCTTGAAGACGGATGCAAACAAACCATTCTCCTTCTGCATATTATAAACTTCCGAAAACGAAAGATTAAACTCTGCAGAAAACATATTAAAGAGATAAGTCTTTCCGAGTACTATAATAGCAATCACGACTCCAGTTACTAAGATTAGTGAGGGCAATGAGACCTTGTCTCCCTGAATTAGGGGGATAAAAAGGAATACGAGGAAAGGAGTTATCATAGAGGCCCGCCCCCCAAGCAGAAGGGACCTAACCAAAAGGGCTAGAAAACAAAGACTTGCAAGTAATAATAAGCTCTTTTTTTTACAAAACGTATACCTACAGTAGAAATACGTGAAAGCATAGAAAAGGTAGGACGCAAACATACCAATGAACGAGCCCAAATAATCCTTTGTGTCAGCTTGACCGCTACGTATTCCTGAAACGTTGTTGATCACATAGCTTATACCCCCATACCTTGAGAGCATTAAAGGTAATGCAGCAAGCCCGATAAAAAAAAGCACCATAAATAATCTGTCTAACTCCTTACTTGATACTTGTACTCGTAATGAATAATGAGTCTTGCGCCTGTATCCGATACGTATAAATAAAAAAGATGTCCAAATAACTAGGTTGCACAAAAGGATAGCTGATGGGGATGCGTAAAGTACACGGTAAAAAAACGGGTGTAAAACATCCGTACCGAGAATGGAAATCCCACACGGAATTAACACAAATAGTAATGAAAACCACAGCTCCATATAGTTCAGCAAAGAGAACCTGTGATAAAAATAAGACTTTACAGCACTATAAACAGAGAGAAACAATATCGGTAAAAGGAGAACTAAGTTCCCAATTATAGTGATATTTATCATGGCGAGCTCAGAACAAGAATTATTCGTAAATCTATCTACCCTCTATAATACCTCTAAGCCTTTCATTTGTCTCTCCAACAGTATATTGCGAAGCCCTATCTATGCCCAGCTTACTATATCTAACACGCATGTCATAATTGTCTGACAGCACTCTTATCGCATTTTCAAGGGCCTCTTGGTCTTGCGAGTTGATTAATACTCCATAACGTGCTTCAAAAAAGCGGCCTCTTTCAATACTCACCTCTTTTCCATCGTTCAGTAATTCTAACGGCCCTGAAAGACAGTTGGTAGAAATCACCGGAAGACCAACGCTCATCGCCTCAAGCAATACATTTGGGAATCCCTCCGATATTGACGAGAGGACGAATATATCTGCATCAACCAATTTCGAAAAGATGTCATCTGTGATCCCAGGAAGTTTGACATTCTCTCGTGTGTTGTGAGACGAACGAATGGACTTCTCATATTCCCTTCTTAACGGGCCATCCCCCCATACAGTTAAGCTAAAGTCAGAAAGATTTCTCATGGCGTTGATAAGTAGCATGTGATTCTTAGCGTCTTCAAACCTACCAACGGTAATTATTCTTTTCGAATCAAACTCCTTTGGAACGTGATATTTATGCTGCCTAACTACAGGATTGTAGATGACGCTCATCGGTAGCTTTATTCCGTACTCGTTAGACAAGTTCGAGTTAATGAATTTTGAATTCGAGAACAGTCTATCGGCACGGTTGTATGAAAACTTGAATAGCTTTTTGAACAACATTCTTTTCATGCCACCGAATTTAGAAGTCTTTGTACTGTAATTTCGCTCGCTAAGGATGAAAAAAGTATGCCTAAAGCAAGGTGCTGCTAACCCAGAAATAATATTTGGCCATGTAAGGAAGGATAGGACTACATCTGGTCTCTCACTTGAAAGATAAGAGACAAGATGGAAATAGGCTATAAGAAAGGCACGGATTTTTTTTGGCGTAGATTTGGGAATACCATCAAGACAGGATACCACTTCGACTGTCTCTGGAAGGTTATACATAATCTTATTTTCGAACAGAAGAAGTGTCACATTGTATGTAACAGAAAGTGGACCTATCATCAATGAAATGAAACGCTCAGCCCCTCCCTTTCTCATAGATATGGCGCAAATAAGTAATTCTTTTTTTCTGCACATTTTTATTCAACAGTACACTTTATTACATGTGGGGATATAGAAGGATACCTCTCAATGGTCACAATCATGATTTTTTCTTGCGCATATTACAAGTGGCGCACTCATTAGGACTCTTGACAAAGTAAGGTTAATCGCAGCACCTATAATGCCATAAGATGACACCAATGGGTACGCACAGCAAAAACCAATCAAAGACGCAATGATGGTGGTCCTCATAACAATCTTATCATAACCTCTGGAGATGAAGTAATTGGTACCATAGACATTATATATGACTAACGCATACAAGCCAGGCAACAAGATAAGCAGAAGAGGCAAAGGATCGTAAGAACCCAAGGATAGGAGTGAAGCAAGTTGCTTATGAACAATCACGGGGAAAATGCACACGGGAATAAAGCCAACTATCATATATTTTCGATATAGGTCAAAATCGTTTTTATGTAGGACTATATGCGGGAATACCGTCCTAGAAACGACCCCTATGAGGACATCAATGAGATCAACTATTTTCTTGACAGCATCATATACACCAACTGATGATTTAGGAGCTATCGCACCGAGCATAAAGGTAGTGGTGTTATTGTACAAAGTAGGAAAAAACTGATTAACAAACACCGGGAAATTGACCTTGATGGTTCTCGTAACCTCACTTACAGTTACAGGGAATATCCTAATTTGGTACCTCTTCCTCATTACCGTAAAGCCTATAATACCAGAAACAATTGTACCAACAGAGAATGACAAAGGATATATCAGATAGTCTGCTTCAGTGCGCAGAAATATAAAAATCATAGTTGTAGCCACAATTTTAGCCAAAACATTTGCCACCGAAATATACCCCATATCCTCAATCCCTTGGAAAAACCAATCAGGAAATAGAGCATTTCCCACAACCATAGGAAATATGGTTAGATAGAGAACCCAATTAACCCTTAAGCTGGGAATGCAAAGAATAAGGATAGAAAGTATGAGAAAGGCGAGGATGCTTAGCGTAAACTTTACAGCGTACACCTTACTCGAGATTAAAGAGAGCTGTTTTCGAATATGTCTGTTTTTTGCTATTTCTCGTGTTCCTGTCAGTCCAAAGCTGTAATCAACAAGAGGAACAAAGTAATTAATGATAGATGTGGCAAAGACAATCGTCCCGTACAATTCTAATCCCATCACCTTGATGGAATATGGCAGAACAACAAGAGGAACCAGCACATTAACCGCCTTCAAAAATGCGAGGGACGTAAAGTTTTGTGCTAATTTTCGTTGCGTCTCAGATAATCTCCTCTTGTGCATTCCGTCAAGGAATCATTTGCCTATGATACACATTATCAAATTGAAGAACAAACCCATTTGCTCAGGCGAACTAGTATATTTTGCTTCTTATGAGAGTGAAACAAACAGCTCAGAAATATTTCTTTGCAAACTAATTCGTGAATCCACTACTTGTCAGAAACAAACCCAATGCATTCCACATCAGTAATATCATAATAACAAGATAATCCACCTACTTCGAACTGAGCCTGTGAGTCTATCTGACTTTTGAGCGTAGCAAAATTCTCAATGAGAACTCTTGCGTATTGATTGCCTCGCAATCTATCTTTTAGTGATTTGAGATTACCTTTTACCATCAATTACTCCTCAAGGATGATACTCAATACTTGTTGCATAATCCCTTCTGTTATGCGGTCTTTATCTAGGGTAGCATTAAGCTCAACCAGATCAATCGACTTGACCATTTCTGACTGCATAAGCTTCCTAAGAAGGGTATAGGCAAGGGCCGGTGAGATGCCGTTTTCTTCCGGGACTCCGGTGCCAGGCGCATAATGCGGGTCAATGGCATCCACATCAAAGCTAAGATGGATATGGTTAATACCCTTGCCCTTAATGTCAGAGAGAACGTCAGAGATTATCACCGAGGGATCTGACACATTGAGTTGCTCCGAGCTACGAATGTACATATTTAGCTTGGCAGTCATCTCTTTCTCTCCTGGATCTAGAGCTCTAGCTCCCAAGAAGTAGATGTTTTGAGGCCTTAAGAGCGGGCTTACTCCCCAAAAATTAGCGATGTCAGCCTCTCCGTAGCCCATCAAGAAAGAGAGGTGCATACCATGCATATTGCCGGATGATGAGGTGAGCTCAGTATTAAAGTCTCCATGGGCATCAATATACACAACAGCATAGTTGTCTGCCCCCTTAGCCTGCCCCACACCTGCAATACTACCAAACGCCAAGACATGATCTCCACCGATGCATATGGGTATGTGCCCCTGCTCCACAGAGAGGGCGACCTCGTCTGCCAAGGGGCGAGATGCCGACAATATAGATCCGAGAAATTTGATCTTTGAGTGTGAGGTATATCTCTCACTTATAATAGTCTCTCTGTTGGGACAGCTGAGATCCCCAAAATCAATTACTTGATATTTACTGGAAGTATAGCATCCATCCTCTCTGAGGATCGAAGGCGTTAACTCACTACCGTTCTTATCGCAACCTAAGTTGATGGGAAAACCGATGATGTCAAATGATTTCATACAGGGACCTCATTTTTAAGTGAAATGGCATTGATAACTTCCTCAATCATCCAATATACCCCATTGAACGGCTCTTGATGATGCTTTCCATCACGAGTCCAGTACCCATGCTCAAACTCATCTTCGTCTACGCCATAGCAATAGGACACCTCGATCAGATATAGTTGATCCGTCGTGCGATCTCTGACGATGTCGAGAGCCACAGACTGAACTCCCAGTTTGTCATAACACTCAAAGGCAAAATCTACAACGTCTTGCGGAATTAAGGAGACATCAAATCTATCATCATGACCTCCAGAGGCACGGAAGTCACCCTCCCTACACATACGAATCATCGCTATGGCCTTATCATTTACGATCTCTAGTCTGTAGTCAAACCCCTCATTGGGGATGAACTCTTGAAAATAGGCATAACCCTTCTGTCGGGGCATACGCCTCCCTCCTTTAAGTCCAGGAAATAAAAACAATCCAATGTACTTGGCAACGTCATAGAACCTGCCTTGCCCCTTGATGAAATTCTTCCATTGAGTCTTTGCGGAAAAGAGTGGATTACTAGAAGAGAAACCACGACCTAAAGCTTTTCGAACGAAGGCTTTGGCTTGGCTTTTATTACGAGCCAATCTAACATTTGACGAACCAGCTCCTCCTCTCAGCTTAAACACCTTAGGGAAGTCTGTCGTCTCAATCCACTCATAGGCACTCTTTTTATCGTAAAAGGCCCATGACTGAGCTGCTTGTATCCCTAAAGCCTCTAAGAGGTACTTTTGACCCAACTTGTCATCAAAGTGCCAGCCAGTCCTAAAGTCTGGAAAGACAACCTTGCCTGCCTGCTGTAACGAGAACAGCAATTGCTTGGCAAATAGCGCATCCTTATAATTAGCGTGGTGGTGATGCCACATAAACGCATCACAATCACTTACTTGTTCGACAATATCCGTGTCGTAGGGATTCACCGACTTGTAGGGGATACGATGCTCTACGCAGTACCTAATCCAGTAGTTTGAGAAGCTGCCCTTGCGGTAAGCTATAGCAATTTTCATATCAAAGTAATTCAAAGACAAATTCTGTTTGCGATATGACTCGTGTATTTGTTATAGTATTTTCCACTAGTTTTATCTCAGGTCTTCAAAGAGAGAATTGTGTAGAGCAAAACTCAGCCTAGCCCTTTGTCGGCAGGAAGAAGGTGCTGAGAAACTCAGCGGTAGTCATCTCTTTGTAGAGAGGCTGCTTTTTCCCGGCATTGTAGTCGTTGACCCACGCTTTAGCCTGCTCAATGTGATTGTCAGCAAAGAGGATTGCCAGAATAGGAGCAAGGTTGGTGTATTCAGCGGACTGCAAGAGAGCTCTTGTACCCGCCACCTTAGACTTGAATTCACTCTCCTTTGGAGGGGTGAGCTTCTTCCTTTGCTTACGGGATCCGCCGACACGACACTTACACTCCGCGAGCTGCACCCAATTACCCTCACAGCCAAAGACCATATCCACACTGCTCGGGATCTCAGAGCCGGCATTATCCACCGCCACCGCATCCATATCTACCACATCTGACGGGATAGAGACACACGCCTTGGCTCCTTCCCTCTGTAGGAGATCACCAAGACCCATCCTATGCCCCACAGAGCCGGTCAGCAGATCGGTGAGAGACTTGTCGTAAGCGGTGAAGGAGTATACTGCCTTTCTCTTCATTCTTCTCTACTCCTCGACATAAGTACCCATAAGGTCGTAAGCGGTATTGAAGCAGGCAAAGATCGGCTCTATCCCCTCCTCGCCCGTCAGTTCCCTAAAGCGATAGGCGGATGGATTATCTGTGGCTGACCTCTCACTTAGATAAAACTTAAGAGTAGGCTCCTCCTGATCCTCATCCTCAGCAAGGAGATAAAGGGTCTGGACAAGCTTAGGACTATGGGTGGCGAGCAAGAAGCGAACCCCCAGCTCCCTATTCAGGAGCGTGATCATACGAGCATACTCGACCACCCACTGAGGGTGGAGATGAGCCTCCGGTTCGTCGATGATGAGGAGCGTGTTCTTACTTAACCGCCCCTTAAGCAAGAGCGACTGGATCAGCGCAAAGCTCTTAATCCCCGTAGCCACCTCCTTGATCGGGTAGCTCTGTCCGTCTGCTTCCCTAAAGAGTATTTTGCGAGTCCGCATCGTACCCTCTTGATCCTTGGACGGCAGCTCAATCGTTCCGTGAGTGATCTGCGCGAGCTTCTCCACGACCTCCTCTTCCTTCGGCTCTAATGTTCGGGTGCTTCCGTCATAGAAGATCCGTATCAGTTCCTCCCAATTCTGATCCAATATCCCACTTGGTAATTCGCCTGGAAAATTGGCAATCATGGGGGTGTCGATATAGAATACAGAGTCAAATGTAGAGAAGACACCTATATTCTTTCGATTGGGACTAATGATCTCCTCCGTTCCCTCTTTCACGACAAGGCTCTTCATCAGAGTCTCATTAGAGGTATTGAAGAGTTCGTTCAGTCTATTCCTCAGATAGAGGGGAGGTCGCTCATGGATCAGCTTGTTGTACTCCTTGTAAGTGACTTCGACGAGGGCTCTCAAGTCTCTGAGTCCCGTAAAGAAGGAGCTTCTACTCTTGATCTGGCGACCCAAGACCTTTCCAAGCCGCTCTCTGTCAAGGGACTTCACCTGGGCACCACCCTCGTAATACGCTTTCAGCTCATCAATAATCACATAAGCATCAGCCTCAGCAAAGGGCTTATGGCTAAATACGTAACCCTTTACGAGAAGATCAAACTTGATCGGCTCGGGGAGACTATTGAAATAATTCTTGAGGTATTCCGAGATGCCACCCATCCGTCTATTGAGGTAATCATCGAGCAGTCGGCTGTAGTGGATGGCATAGTACCCCGTATAGTACATCATCCTGCCGATGGTGCTCTTCCCTGTGGCATTGAGTCCTGTCAGTACGGTGATGCCATTGAGATCAATCCGCGCCTCTTGGATGGCTCGGAAGTTCGAGATCTGTATCTGCAATTTACTCATACTATAGGTGCTTCAGTGATGAAAAGACCATTCGATCGCTAAGGAGACTTACCGGGGAGCCTCAGAAGAGCAGTTAGTTAGAGCTTGGCGTCACACTCATCGCTCTTCAGGAAGCCCTTGACATCATAGACTACTCCCTTGTCGGTCGTCAGGTCACGGACGGAGAGCTTCTCGAAGTCCTTGTGGGCGACTGCGAGGATGACCGCATCATACTTCTCTGAGGGGAGTTGATTGGTCACCTCCACGCCATACTCGCGCCGGACAATCTCGGGACTGGCCCACGGGTCGTAGATGGTGACGTTGGTATTGTAAGACTGGAGCGTCTTCACGATGTCGATCACCTTGGTATTGCGCACGTCAGGGCAATTCTCCTTGAAGGTAAAGCCGAGGAGAAGGACCTTGGCATTAAGCACCTGTATACCCCGCTTAAGCATCAGCTTGACCACCTGGTCTGCCACATACTCGCCCATACCATCGTTCATACGCCTACCTGCAAGGATGATCTCGGGATTGTACCCGTACCTCATGGCACACTGAGCGAGGTAGTAGGGGTCCACACCGATGCAGTGACCGCCTACGAGACCGGGACGGAAGGGGAGAAAGTTCCACTTCGTCTGCGCTGCTTCCAGCACATCCTGTGTGTCAATCCCCATTCGATTGAAGATCTTCGCCAGCTCATTCACAAAGGCAATGTTGATATCCCTCTGGGAGTTCTCGATCACCTTGGCCGCCTCAGCCACCTTGATAGAGGGTGCGAGGTGGGTACCGGCAGTGATGACGGAGCTGTAGACGGCATTGACGTACTCGCCCACCTCAGGCGTGGAGCCGGAGGTAACCTTCTTGATGTGCTCCACGGTGTGCTGCTTATCGCCGGGATTGATGCGCTCGGGACTATAGCCACCATAGAAGTCCTCATTGAACTTCAGCCCGGAGACACGCTCCACGACAGGGATGCAGCTCTCCTCCGTCACGCCCGGGTAGACGGTGCTCTCATAGACGACTACATCGCCCTTGCTAATGACCTTACCGACCACCTCACTGGCAGAGATAAGCGGAGAGAGGTCGGGGTTGTGATTCTCATCCACAGGCGTGGGGACAGCCACGACATAGAAGTTGCACTCCTTGATATCTTCAAGATCCGAGGTGCAGGAGAAGCCATTTTTGATGGCGGTCTGCAGGAGCTCATCCGACACCTCCATAGTGGCATCGTGGCCCGCCATCAGAGCCTTCACCCGTGCGGGGTTGTAGTCGTATCCGATGGTCTTGTACTTTGTACTGAAGAGCCGTGCAAGTGGAAGACCCACATACCCGAGCCCGATGACAGCAATCTTTGTATCCTTGATACTATTCATATGCTATAGGCAAAATCTCTTATGATAGTAGTTGATTATTATAGTATGGTGCCAAGCTTATTCAGCACACTTTTATTCCATAAGGTTTTATTTAGGACGTAATATCCGTCTACAAACGTTTGTTTCCACACCGAGGAGTATTTGCCCATCTGCAAGTTGACAGGGAATCGAAAAGCTGTGGTTTGAAGAAAATGCTGGATAGTAGCTCCATTAGACCAATCCGTGAGGAAAACATAGATATTCTTTTTCACCGGAGCTTTACTACACCAGTAATAGAGAAAAGAGTCCCTATACTTATAGACTACATCAAACCTAATCTTACTAAGTCTATTTTTAGGGTCATTGCACGGATTTTTCTCAATCCACTCTTTGTTCTCTTCGTAGTTTTTGATTTCAACGAAGATTCGATGGTTTGGCAGTTCTGCAACTACATCAACAGCTTTCATCGCCGGAGCTGAAAGGAATTTCGGATCGTCCAGCTGAATGATTGATGTCGCTGTAGGGAAATCAAAGGTATACCCCTCTATCTTAGCTTTCATAGGCTTAGCTCCTCCTCTATCTGCCTCAGGAGTAGCGCTTCGTAGGCATCCTGAATGGGGTTAGCAACGATATCCTCCAGACGATCGTAAGAGTAGTAATCCACACCTCCGGCATCACCCTTCTTGAAGAGATGGTACTTGGTGGGTGCCTTATCCTCCCAAAGCCTGACCTGCGAAGTGAGCATACTATTATGAGTTGTGACAAATACCTGTACGCCCAGGTCCACCAGCTTATACAGTATCCTTGTCACTAATGCCATCATCTTGGGATTGAGATTTGCCTCAGGCTCGTCCCAAAAGAGGACAGACCCCTTGGTGAGCATCTCATTCTGGACTAAGCAGAAGAGGAGCCCCAGCTTGCGATAGCCCTCAGAGAGCAGGGTGAACTCAAGATTGCCGGAGCCGTCTGTACCCCTGAGGTAAAACTCCTCTCCCTCCGTAGCCACCGCACCACTGATCTCTGACTCGATTAGCTCAAGCAGCTCCTTCTGAATTCTATTACGACGACCACGAGCGGCCGGATAGAGGGCTTTACTGATGATATCTGCGTATACACCCTCGAAATGAATGGCGTGACCATTGTAGAGAGACTGAAAGCCGGGAGCATTCGCCAACATATCCTTTACCGGGATATAGACAGCTTGCCCCGCGGAGTCGGACTTCCAGTCTGTCGAGGTCATTGTGACGCGATCCAAGGATGTGAGCCTCACGGTAAGGCTCCTGTCGACTCCCTCGTCGGTGCGAAACACCTCAAAGCTCCCGCTCTTGCGACCTCTGGCACGTCGCACCAGCCTACCGATGCTGTCAGGAAGAAAGTTCTCCTCGAGCTTTTGTCTGATAGACTTCGTCTCCTTGCCACCTGCGACCTCATAAGCGGAGTACAGGAGCTTCATCAGATGGGTCTTTCCAGTGCCATTTTCCCCTATCAAGACGTTTAGTCCCGACGAGAAATCCGCCTTGAGTTCATCAAAAGCGGTGATATTGTGGACTTCGATATGAGTGAGCATAGTGAGGATCTTCTACTTAAGAAAAGGTTAGAGGTTGTCCCAGTACCACCTGCAGCACTCCTCCAGTCCCTGTCGCATAGAGTACTTGGGATCGTAGCCGAGGAGGCGTTTCGCCTTATCTATACAGGCTAAGGAGTGAGGGATATCACCCACTCGGTTAGGTCCATGGACCGCGTCGATAGACTCGATCTCCGGATCCATCTTAGAGAGGTTCTCCTTCAGGTAAGAGACCAGCTGATTGAGTGTCGTTCGCTCGCCGTAGGCGGTGTTGTAGATCTGATTAACCGCCTCCGGATTCGTCGTAGTGAGTGCGCGCATATTCATCTGGATGACGTTATCGATATAGGTGAAGTCGCGACTGTACTCGCCATCGCCATTGATGACAGGCTGCTCGCGCGCCATCAACTTCTTGACGAAGAGCGGGATCACCGCAGCGTAGGCCCCATGGGGGTCCTGCCGACGACCGAAGACATTGAAGTACCGGAGACCGATGAACTCAATGCCATACGTCCGCGCAAAGACATCAGCGTACAGCTCATCTACATACTTGGTAATGGCGTAGGGGGAGAGAGGACGACCGATCACCTCCTCCACCTTGGGCAGAGACTCACTATCTCCATAGGTGGAAGAGCTGGCGGCGAAGACAAAGCGCTTGATGCCGGCATCACGAGCAGCGACAAGCATATTGAGGAATCCTCCGATATTGGTATCATTGGTGGTGATCGGGTCCTTGATGGACCGAGGGACAGAGCCTAAGGCCGCCTCGTGAAGGACATACTCCATGCCATCGACCGCCTTATGGCAATCCTCCAGACTACGTATGTCGCCGACCACGAGGGAGAAGGAGTCAGGGAATTTCTCAAGCAGGGGGATGACGTTCTCCGGCTTCCCGGTGCAGAAGTTGTCCATACAGCGAACTTCATGCCCCTCTCCGAGGAGATACTCGCACAGATTAGAACCGATAAACCCTGCTCCCCCGGTAACTAGTACTTTCATAACCACCTATTATAATCGAATTATTTCCTCCAGATATGGGGTGGGATGAGGGCTTCGGGTCCGGATAGGATCCGCAACCGATGTGTGTCGTGTCGTTTTCCCCCTCTCGCCTCATGGTATCATGTTTGTTATTATCGCCCCAAAGATACCACATTTTATTGTATTTAGGGCAGGGCGGGATTAGAGTGCAGGGGTGACGCATTTGAGAGACACCGTAGCCATTCATCTAATTGTGAAGAGTGGGGAACGAAGCACCCCTTGTGGGTGCCCGTTTTTTAGCCTCGGGTCGAGGGGCGTAGCCCCGAAGACCCGTGGATCAGGCGCTGTTAGCGATCCCGCGACCCCGCCAGGGTGTCGCACTGATTGCTTGACTCTCTGACAAGTGCGACACCCTAGCGGGGTCGTATATCTCTCGCGGGGTCCTCTTACCCGGGGTCTTCGGCACTTCGTGCCTCGACACCCGGTCTAAAAAGCGATG
>ERZ1031273.357-NODE-357-length-17605-cov-7.952194_pt1 | contig 17605 bp, 13 predicted proteins | sample MGYA00516575_ERZ1031273 | MGnify/ENA primary metagenome ERZ1031273 (study PRJEB33718, sample SAMN03159816) | human skin metagenome | collected 2014-02-25 | study: EMG produced TPA metagenomics assembly of the PRJNA266117 data set (Human skin bacterial metagenome... | reverse complement strand
TTACGATACACTTTAATACACTTCGATACACTTTAATACATTTGGGGGTGCGTCGCGTTGTACCTTTGCACCGCATTCCTCATTAAAGAGTAATGTACCAATTACAGCAAAAGCCGAAAAAACGTACTAAACCCAAAATGAACAAAAAGCAAGATTAACGACATACTATAGAGCTTTATATCATTAGAATAAATATTCATTAGACGAATTGTATTACCATATCAAATATTTGATTATTTTTGCACCGTTAGAAACAAAGAAACAGATGATCAATACGCTTCCAGACCGCTCTAATGAGAAGGTCAAGGGAGAGCTACAACTCTTTGAAACCTTCAAGGGCAAAGACGAGACAAACGAAGTCACCAGTGACCACCTCCGTGCTGCCAAAGCCAGGGGCTGGCGTATTACAGATGCTACGCAAGAGATCACCGTCGAGTTACTAGGCTCTGAGCTTGTCCTCCGTCCGCAAGAGCGTGATAACACAGTCTATACGCTAGATGGTATCCGCCTCTTTACTCCAGTAGATGAACTCTCTGAGGGCATCTACATCATCGGTGGCAATAAGGTAATCATCAACCACACTAAGTAACTAACTAATCTTGTAGAGTCGCACCTCTTGTGCGACTCTACATCTAACTACTAATCACATAACAAACTAAACTATGAGACAGCTAATCAGCAAAAGCTTACTAATCCTATCTCTAGTAGCCCTCCCCACCATTATGGCAGAGGCTCAGGTCGGTAGCTTACTCAACAGAGCCAAGAGAAGGGCTCAACAGAGGGTCGAGAACAAAGTCGAGGAGAAGGTCGACAAGGCAGTCACCCAAGCCGTCAGTAAAGTCTTTGACGGCAAAGAAACGCAGACCAAGGGCGTGACTGAGCTCTCCTCTACGAATCAATCTTCAGAGTCTCAAAAGACAGCTTACGGCATCGCTCTGCGAGACGATGAGTATGACTGCGGAGACAATCGCATCTGTCTCCGGACAGAAGACCCAGTCTATTACAATGCCTCCATGACTCCTGACTGGTCTTTTATTGAGGAGAGTGCGTGAACCCCTGAAATCAACGGAAAGCCACAACCACTCTACAATTCGGAGGCTGTCGAGAGGAATGCTCTCTACTATCTCGCTCGTTTAGAGCAAGCGACCAAGGCTAAGAACCTCGAGGATATGCTCGGCATCTATTACGAGCGTGCCCTTTGGCTCTACAATGAGATGGCGACACGTGCATCACGTATGTCTTTCTTTCACAATATGGACTATGACAAATACAAGGAGCGATTTGGCGAAGTCATCACCGAGTGGAAGAAGATCGTTTGGGCTGGCAATCCTGAGATCAAGTTGGGGCAGAAGGAAAAAGCCTCTCAATTTGACCAGTGGCGTGACGAGCGTTACAACTCCTACCTCTTCCTAGCGAAGCGGGCTGCGGAGACACAGGGTGCGGCTCGTGAGTTCTATCTGCGATTTACGATGGAGTTTCGCGAGATGCTTGTCGGTACGGGCGACTTCAAGCCCTCCGATCCGAAGTATTCAGAGCTGGAGCAAGCTATCCTAGCCGTCTTGCCACAGACCTCTGAGGAGTTTCAAAAGGAGAAGCCCTATCGCTCACCCGAACAGATTATCGCTGAGAAGAAAGCCCGTGACGATCAGAGAGCACAAGAGCGTGCAGAGCAACAGAAAGCTGCGGCAGCCGCTCGTGCCGCCAATACGAAGGCTTGGCCTAAGTCCAATATGGGCAATGCTGCACTACAGGCATCTTGTCTTAAAGCGATCAAGGCTCAGTACCCAGACCTAGATGCTAAGCGAGTCTCTATCATCAATAGTTCGTGGCAGATAGATCGTGATGGTCTAGGCAATATCCTCCGTCGTCGTGTCTCCGCTTGGGTAGACTGCAAAGGCGAGGATGGTAGTCGTGTCGCTCAGTGCTTTGGCTTTGCCGAGGACTATATGGGTGGTGGCAAGTACGGCTCTATAAAGTTCTTCGGGACAGGTACTAACCGCCCCTTCTACATCAAGTAGATCTCACCAAGTGGAGACGCCCGAAGTCTCGAGCGTCTCCACTTATAATAGCCATTTCGCCCAGCGGATTGATGCCTTCGGTGGTGACCAACTTCTGCGTAGACATACGTCGGACGATCTCCCGCCAGTAGCAGTTCTCGCCCTGCGCTTTGAGTCCACAGCGTATAGTGTTGACAACCCAATAAGCAAGCAGGCCAAAGAAGAGATGAGCATCGCTGCGCTGATCCGTCTGATGAAAGAGCGGACGCAAGTGTAGGTCGGTCTTGAGCTGACGATTCGTGCACTCGATCTCTCGGATTAAGTTGTAGTAGTCCCAGGTGGTGCACTAGTCTAGTGTACGGACGTTGGCGCGCAGGAAGTAAACGCCGTGACCGCCCTCTCTACCTTGGCGAGGTCTTTGATCTTACAAGTCACCTCTTGCATCTCTAGGGGCTTCTCCCCACTTCGGATGTAGTTGATCTCATTGAGTAAGACGCTACACTTGCCTCACTGATTATCCTCTGATCTTTCCCTTCAAGGATACTCAGTGAGGGCAAGTTTCTCCAATCGTTGGTCTCAAACAGGGATCCGGTCACGGGAGAGCATCTGTGCCAAACGCTTAAGTTTGGCGAAAATCGGAGCAATCGTATCGTGCTGCAAAGGCGCAGTTAGCGGAATGGCCATCGGACTGATGGGAGCCGTCACCGCGCTCCTCGTGCCGCTCTTCGATCGCCTCTGGATGCTTTTCTGAACAATAATGAGGCAAAAAATAGTATCTTTGTTGCAAATGGAGCAAGAATAGGTAGTATGCAGGGCAGAAAAAACGGCGTAATGCTGAAAATCGTGGCGATCTTTGCCGCAATTGTAGTGATCGGATTAGTGGTGGGGCTGTTCTTTGTCCCCAAGGAACTGAAGAGCTTTTACCTGATCATTGCCGGCTTGTTGCTGCTGAATCTGCTCTTTGTGTACTATTTTGCCCGAAAAAACAGTCGAAAACGATAATCATTCCATTACGAACAAATGAAACGTATCTTAGTTATTTCCCTATTAACCGCCTCAGTGCTGGTACTTTGCGCCGGCTGCGGAACGAAAAAGAAATTAATCTGTGGGCAACCTATGGATGTAACAACGCAAAACGATGAGCCCATGAAACGCCCCAATCAGCGCATTTCCTCTCACAAAATGCTCGCACCGATTACCATCTACCGCACGCGTGCCGATTACGCTCGCTACGTGCCGATAACCCTTTCACCCGATAAAAGCCAAGTTCTTTCCTATCCTTCGCGCTTTGATGTGGGTGCGGCACCCCGTTACGCTATGCCGGTAGACTTGGGCGACGGATATTTATGGGATCAACGCGGTATTTCGCCCCAAAGTGCATTCCTCGATATTACGTACGAAGAGTATGCCGCTCTAACTGAAGACCCCACGCCCTCCTATCTGCTGAAGCACATTTTGGATAGCGATCCCTTCACCTATATAGCGCGCTGCGACCGCAACAGCCTGACCGGCGAACCCAGTGCCGAATCGCTTGCCGCGTACTGCCGCAAAGGCCTCCCCGGCGCGGAAGTCCTCCTGAACCGCTCCGCCCGCTAATCTCCCCATCCTCCCCTTGCCTATGCAACCTTCTTCGCTGCGCTGATTATCTTACCACTAAAGGTATGGACTCGCCATAGCTGACGAGATGCAATACCGAACCGCGGCACCTTCCCAAAACATCTATACCTTTGGAGTAAAACGTATATACCTTTCGGACGAAACCTCCGTGCCTTTCAACGGGGAGGAGGGAAAGTTTGTGTTAAGGGAAACTAAAAGAAGCCTTAAAAGCGAGAACCCACACTCTTGCATATAAGAGTATGAGTTCCCGATGATTATCTATTGTTTGACTGCGCGTTAGGAGAGGAAGGAGGCATCGAAGCCGAAGGGAAGCAGGTAGGCATTATCCTCGAGGATAAGCGCGTCCTTCTCTCCGGGGAGAATGATGCGTATAGGCGTGTGGTAGCGGGCACTCGTCTCGAGGATAACCTGTCGGCATCCTCCACAGGGAGCTGCCCGATTGGCGCGCTTATCTCCGGCAAAAGCCACTACCAGTAGTTCTTTTACCGCTTTATCGGGGTAGGTGGCTCCGGCGTGGAATAGCGCATTACGCTCGGCACAGATGCCTAACGGATAGGAGGCATTCTCCTGATTACTACCGGTGATAATGGTGCCATCCTCCAGTCGCAGGGCGGCTCCGACGGAAAAGTGGCTGTAAGGCGCATACGCTTTGCGAGCCGCCTCAATAGCGGCATCCTCCAATTGGCGCAGGGCATCGTCAAATTCTTCGCGCGGAAGAATACGATAGTCAATGGGCAACTGTTCTTTTTTCATATTTGGTTAGAATTTAATGCCCAATGAGAGCGTTGCGGTGAAATCACGCTGGTGAAGATTTATTGCTTCCGGAGCCGTAATAACCGCATTTCCACTATTGTTATAGATGGTTGGGAAGGTATATACCTTGCTTTTTTGGTCGCTCCACACAAGCGCCAGATCGGTATAGAACCGCTTTGTGATATAGCCTCCCAGCCCACAAGTAACTGCGCTTATGCCACGCTTCATCTCAAAATGGGGAATTGTTCCCGAAACGGCCACAATGCTTCCGCCTTCGCTGTTCGTTTTGCCCATTGCATCGATGTCCTTTGACGGCGCGGATTGTACCATATAACCGAGCCTAATCGCCAAACGGGATATCGGTTTTACCTCTACGCCGGCACGGAAAGTGTGCGCCGCAAGGTAGTGTTTGGAAATGGCATTATTGTCGGACGATAGCGGCCCCTCGTCATCGGAAAGATGCATCATACTGTAGGGCGTAACGGAGTAATCCAAACTAATCAAACCGTAATTCTTATAGGTGTAGGCGATGCCGAGCGATGCCTTCATCGGGGTCATCAAATTGTACACATAGTAGGCATTTTGGGGCGTTTGGGCATCATAGTACCATTCCTTTTCAGGGAGGAGTTTGCCGTCTTTATCTACACCTTGCGAGTAGCGCGAGCTACCGGCTGCATCGAACCTATCGGTCAATCGGTAGAAAGTGGGGGATTCGAGGGCAAAACCGAGGCGTAATCCGTCCGTAGGTCTACCGATCATCCCGACGGAGAAAGCGAACCCATCACCACGTGTAAAGAGTTGGTTCCTCAAATTGAGATAATCGTTAAACGGGAACGATTCGTTGTATTCACTTTGGTACCTCATAGAGGTGGTTACGTACTTTAGGGAAAATCCGGTGTAGATAAGGTCCTTAAAGTTAAAGCCGAACGAAAAATCGTAGTTGCGCGAACAGCCCGATTCGGAAAACTGTAGCTTCGAATTGGCGGGGCCGTAGGGAAGATATTTGCCTTGCGACTGGTCGTAGTACTCATAGGCGGATGCATAGTAAGGCCCGTAGGCATCCTGTTTTGCGGAGGTCCATCCGCTTTGATAGCCCAAAACAGCTAACCACGATGCCGGAGTATTATAGGGATCGTATCCGTTACGGGGCCAAAAATCGTCTTTTGCCATACCATCCGGCGTGCAGGCGGCGGTGTAATCGGCTAAAGAGTAGTCGGTTGGTCTGCCCGAAGCGATGCTTACGCCTCGGTTGTATAGGTAGCTTTGGTTCATATTGAAGGCGAAGTTGAAGGAGTTATCGCTACTGCGATCAAAAAAACTTGCCACAATGCCCACTTGCCCGGAGTGAAATCCGCTCTTTTTATTAGTAGATTCCCTATCGAACCACTGTGCATTCACGTTCCTCGAATTAACGTTCATAGTGTAAAGGAACTCCGAATTGTGGAAAACAGCGGTAGCTGCCGGATTGTAAGCAATAGCGGATAGATCGCCGCCCAAAGCGGTAAAAGCGCCAGCCAACGCCTGATAGCGCGCCGAACCGGCAAGCCCTGTTTGGCTCAATCGGAAAGCATCTGTTTCGCTCTGCGCCTGCAGCGAAAGCGCGGAAGCCAGCAGCAGTGCGGGAATAGCTATATAGAATCGGGATAACTTCATGGTTTTTGTATATAATCTATGTGTTGACGTTTCAGTTGTTTGCGGCCGTAACCGGCATTAAAACAGTTACGACCGCAAAAAGTTCACTTATCGTCCTCTGTGTCCACCGGATGAAGAGGAACTACTTGACGGACTGCTGCTTCGCGATGGTGCAGAATAACTGCCGCTTGACGAACTGCTGCTGCGCGACGGTGCCGAATAGCTTCCGCGTCCGCTATCGCTGCTCCGGTAGGAAGAGCTCGATGATCGGCTCGAACTGCGTGACGGCGCGCTGTAGGAACCTCTGCCGTAAGAGCCTCTGTCATAGGAGGAAGAGCGCGAAACGCGTGAATCGGAGCTTCGGTAAGTCCGGTCCGGTTCGCTGCGGTATACCTGACCGCGGCTAATTCCATCGTATCTGCCGCGTTGTGCGTTACCGCGTTCGATTACTTTGCCCCGGTTTTGTTCGATATCTCGTCCTACGTTTGCGCCACGATTGGAGCTTCCGGCGCGATCGTAGCTATTATCGCGTTCCGAGCGGCTTTCGGCACTATATCTGCCTCTTCCGCTATTTCGATCCCGATATGTTCGATCACTGATGTAGCGGTCGTTATCGGTAGCGCGATTTTCAGGATTGCTCCAGTAGGTTCCGCGGTCGTATCTGCCGCGTCCCAAGCTATTATCCGCCTTTTCGTCTCGTCCGCGTGTTTGCGACTGGTTATTTTGCGGATGGCCTTGTGTGCCGGTGTCTCTGCCGCGACGTATACGGTTGTTTTCAGTATAGGCATCGCTGTGGCCGCGCCCATTGGCATAGTAGTTTCGGCTGTAGCTTCGGTCGAAGTAGCGCCCCGAATAGGGATCGTAGCCGCCGCCGTTCCAATATCCATCCCGGTAGCCGTCTCTATAGCCGTTGTAGTATCCGTTGTTCCATGAATAGCCAAATCCGAATCCGTACCCCGAGTACCCCCACCAGGGATCGTAATAGCCGCCCGGATAGCCAAAGGGCCGGCGCGGGTAACGCCACGCTGTGTAAAACCACGGATCATAGAAGAACCACGGATCGTACCAAGCATCATACCACGGGTAGTACCATGAGTTATAGCCGTATCCCGGATAGAGGTTAATGGTTACGTTGCCGTTATATCCGTAATAATCGTAGTTGTAATCGTAGTCGTATGCCCCATAGCCGTAGCGATCGTTATCGATAATGACTACCACATTACCGTCGCGCGAATCGGTTATGATGGTTGCGGGGTCGTGGAAGCGTGCTATTCGTGATGAATAGGTACCGGCACGACGCTGCTTTTTACCATACTTACTTTTGCCGAACGCATAGCCGCGTTTGAGCTGATTTTTATCGGTTCCGCGCCGATTGTAGGCATCTATATCGGCATCGGAGGTATCCACTTCGTCGTCATCGGCATAGTTTTCTTCCAAGGCGCGCTGCTTAGCCCATTCGGCGCGCAGAGCCGCTTCGCGTTCCGCATTTGCTTTGCGAGCCGCTTCACGCTCCTTTTTGGACTGAGATGGGGTGTAGTAGATATCGTCTCCGTAATTTTGCCCTATGGCACCTATCCCATTGAGCCCCATTAACAAGGGAATGGTGAGGGTGATTAATAATGCTCGTTTCATAGTGCTATCTCATTGTTATTGGGTGTGCTTATATTCGTTTTGTTCGTTCTTGATATTTTTGTATTATATCGAGTTTCTCAATCTTCTTTTTAGTTTATATGCTCCTCTTCTCTATCTCTACTTTAATTAGAGTGCTCTTTTCTGCTTTGGTTTAATCAACTCTTCATAACCTCTCGCGCGGTAAAGATAGTAAAAAGAATGAATATAGAGGTGCTTTTGTTGGCGTTGCGCATCGAAATGCTGCTTTTCTCTCTTTTTTGCTACCACAAGAGGCGGAGAATACGTATTTTCTTTGTAGCTTTACACACGTAATGCAGCAGAAGAAAACAAAGCGTCAACCAAGGAAGCGCCTCGTTGCCACCCGGAAGTCGGAAGCCCGTACGCCGAACGCCACCGATGCCCCGAAGAAACCCTCTCTCGGCAAGCGGATCGGTTTTTCCATTAAACGAGCCAACCACTTCATTAATAGCGAGATGTGGCACTACGAGAGCAGTGACCTCAAAGGATTTAAGCGTTTTGGCGTTGGCGCGCTCAAAGTGATTTATGTTACCGCAAAGGGTTATACCGACGACCGCATCGGGCGCAAGGCTACTTCGCTCGCTTACAGCACGGTACTCGCCGTTATTCCGCTTTTGGCGGTCATTGTGGGTATTGCCAAGGGTTTCGGAGTGCAGGATATGATTTCCTCATTTCTCTATGACTATTTGCCCACTCATCGCGAAGAATTGAATCAAGCCTTCGGTTACGTGGAGAACTACCTCACGCACGTTAAGAGCGGTTACTTTGTGGGAATCGGTTTGATTTTGCTCTTCTATACGGTATTTTCGCTACTTTCCACTATAGAGAATACGTTCAACGAAATTTGGGATACGCGGCATAACCGCTCTATGCGAAGCCGAATAGCCAACTATATGGGAATGCTCCTCCTCCTGCCGATTTTCATCACGGTATCCAGCGGGTTGACCATCTTTATGAGCACTATTAACAATACGTTCCTGAGCGAATACGCCATCATTGGCCCCGTTGCTGAGCAGCTCTTTAACATATTGCCCTATGTGCTTATTATACTGGTCTTTACGGGGCTGTTTATGGCACTGCCCAATACGCATGTTCGCTTTGTGCCGGCGCTCATTTCGGGCACCATAGCAGGGGTTGCCTTCCAAATCTTCCAGCTCTTGTACATTAACGGCGTGCTTTGGATTACCAAGTACAACGCCATTTACGGGAGTGTAGCGGCGTTTTTACTTCTTTTGCTCTGGATGCAGCTCACGTGGCTCATAACCTTGATGGCAGCTAAAATGTGCTTTGCCATTCAGAATGTGGATAATTTCTACTACCAAAAGGAGGCGGAACGCATTTCGCGACGGTTCCACGACTTCCTATCCCTCATCATTGCGGCGCATGTGATGAAGCGCTTTGTCCATCCGGACGGAACCGAGCCCTACAGCGTGGGCACGATGGCGCGCCTGTGCAATATACCGCCACTGCTGACCGGGCGAATTGTGAGCGAGTTGCTTGAGGTGGGCGTGCTCACAGAGGTGATCAATCGGCATAAGCGTACCAATGTGCGCCGCTATCTGCCGGCAATGGATCCGAATCAACTCACCGTGGGGCTACTCTTAACCAAGATCGATCAACGCGGAAGTGAGAACTTTAAAGTGGACGAAACAGAGCGTTTTGCTCCCGAATGGCAGTACGTGCTCCGCTCACGTGACGGATTTAGCAACGTAACTTCGCAAACGCTCGTTAAGGATTTGCCCTTGGGAACGGAACAGAAGGAGCTCTGATTGCGGTAGCCCCGTCTAACCTTCCCGACAAAAGGTATATACCTCTACGGAAATAGGTATATACCTATCACTCGGAACTTATATACCTTTCGGATCAAACCTATATACCTTTTTTGATTGGGAGGTACTGTTGGGAGCAAAAAAAAGAGACCCTTGAGCAAAGGTCTCTTATAATGAGTTACAATATGTAGTTATTCGACGTAGAGGAGCAACCCCTTTAGATATTCCGTTTCGGGGTGGCAGATGTTGATGGGATGGCAGGGAGCCTGCCCCAGTTGTCTCAGTATGCGCACGGAACGACCAGCCTCCAGCGAAGCGGTAAGCAATGCCAAGCGGAAATCCTGCGCCGAAACCAACTGTGAGCAGCTAAAGGTGAACACCAATCCTCCGGGAGCCACTTTCTCTAATACGGCACGATTCAGTTTGCGGTAGCCGTTCAGCGCATTCTTTATATTACCTCTTCGTTTGGCAAAAGCGGGTGGATCCACAATAATTAGGTCAAAGCGATCCGCTTCCAAACGGTTCAGATAATCAAAAGCATCCTCCGTAACCGTTTGGTGCCGGGATGCAGTTGCCGCGTCAAAGTTAAGCTTTACGGCATCCTCAGCCGCTTCCGTGGCGCGTTTGCTGCTATCCAAGGAAACCACCTCGGTGGCACCGCCACGCAATGCATATAGAGAAAAGCCGCCTGTGTAGGAGAAGAGATTGAGCACGCGTCGCGATGCGGCATGCTGAGCTACTAAAGCGCGGTTCTCGCGTTGGTCGATAAAGAAGCCGGTCTTTTGCCCGTGTATCCAATCGGCAGCAATGCGAAGGCCGTTTTCGTATAAAGGTTCGTCCGAAGAGGTACCGATTAAATAGCTGTTGAGGGTGGAGAGTTCGAGCGTTTCCGGCAATGTGGCAGCCGATTTGTCGAATACCGCGCGGATGCCCTGTTCGGGGAAAATTTCCTGTAATAGGGTTGCGATGATTTGCCGTCTCCGGTACATTGTCGCGGTATGCGCCTGCAGCACCGCCGTGGAGCCGTATATATCCACGATCAGCCCGGGCAGTGCGTCGCCTTCGCCGTAGACCAATCGGAAGACATTATTATCGGGGCGCATCAATCCGAGGCTCTTTCGCAGGCGAAAAGCGGCGAAAAGCCGCTCGCGAAGTAGCGTTTCGATGTCCGTAAAGGTATCCGGTGAAAATGAGATAATCCGTACAAATATGGATTCTCCTTCGTAAAAACCTAAGGCAACTGCCTTGCCCTCCGCAGTGCAGATCCGTACCAAATCGCCCGGAAGGGGCTTCCCTTCGACGCGCGCCACCGCTCCGCTGAAAAGCCACGTGTGTTTGCGCTGCAGAGAGGCTTCGCGATCGCGCTTGAGTACAACGGAAGCGGTTATTTGATCCGTATAATTTTGGGGTACAATAGGCATATACTTATCGGGCTATGGGATGATGGTGCGCTGCCCTAAACTTTGGGCAAGTGCTTTTTTTTGTTCGTTGAGTTGTTGCAATGATTCCAAGAGTTCTGCCGTGCGGAGCCGGTTTTCCTCCGAATTATCACTACCGAGCGAGGCGAGCTGTGCGGTGCATTCGTCTATGCGGCGGCTTACAAATTCCGCTTTGATGCCGTTCACTAATCGGGCAACGGTATCCAATAGGGTAGCGGCATCGGGCAAATCGTTCTCTTGCGCTATACCCATCGATTCAAGCGAATAGCGGCTCAGACGGTATTTATCGCTCAGCAGATCCAACGCGATGCGGGCAATTTGGGCATCCTCATGGTTCGCAAAGTAAACGGATGGGTCGGCACTGCTGTTTTGCTCCAAAAGAGCGATGCACTGGTCCAAACATGTAACGAAAAGGGGGGAGCAATCGTCGATATTATCTGCGGCAAGAGCTGTTTGCACAAAGGCTGCCAATGAGTAGGATTCAATACTGCCGTCGGCGCTCTGAAGGTCAAAAATGAACGAGCCGTGGCGAATGATTTCGCGCAACAGAGCGCGTTCGTTCACAGAAAGTTGCGCCACGGGCTTGGCAGTTGATGCTTGAGCGGAGGTGGCGGCTGGGCGACCCGGTACAATCAGCGTTGGCGCGGCTTGCGGAAGGGTAGCACCCATCTTTTTGGCACGTATCTGCCTAATTTGCCGCAGGAGCAGTTCTTCGTCCGTGTGGAGGGCTTGCGCTACACCTTGAACAGAGTAGCTTCGCTCGATCGGATCGGGGATGCGCGCAATGGTCTGTAGTAGTTCGTTGGTAAGGGCGGCACGCTCTACGGGGCTTTTTTGCATCTCTTCGCCGTAAAGCTCTGTTTTAAAGGTGACAAAGTCCTTTTCGTTTGCCGCGATGTAGGCTTCTATTTCGCTTGTGCTATGGGTTTGGACGAATGAATCCGGGTCATGTTCGGGCGGCAGCACCAGTACTTTGATGTGAATGCCCGCTTCCAGCATCAGATCGACGCCACGCACCGCCGCCTTAATCCCGGCGGCATCGCCGTCAAAGAATAGGGTTACATGCTCGGTGAACCGCCGAATGAGGCGGATTTGCTGTAACGTGAGCGCGGTTCCACTGGTGGCAACCACATTTTCGATGCCTGCCTTGTGCAGCGCGATCACGTCCATATATCCCTCAACCACGAAGCATTTGTCGGCGCTACCGATCGCTTTTTTCGCTTGGTATAGTCCGTACAGCTCGTTGCTCTTTGAGTAGATGGGGCTTTCGGGTGAGTTTATGTATTTGGCGGTCTTTACCGTGCGCGACAGAATACGACCGCCGAATCCGACGATGCGTCCGCTCACGCTGAAGATGGGAAACATTACCCGTTCGCGAAAGCGATCTCGCATGGGGCGAAGCTCGTCTGCCGGCGTTGCCAAGCCGGTTTCGTAAAAATATTGCGCGTTGTAGCCCTCTTCCGTCGCTTTGCTGATGAGGGAGGCTTGCGCTTTTGGGGCGTAGCCGATACCGAACTTATCGATTAAAGCGCGTGTAATGCCGCGACCTCTTAGGTAAGGCAGCGCCACGGAAGCGCCTTCCGTACTTTCCAGGAGCACCTTTTGGAAAAATTCGGCAGCAAACTTTTGTGCCAAATACATGCTTTCCGCTTCGTTTTGCTTCGCTCGTTCCTCATCGGTCAGCTCTTTTTCCACTACGGGAATATGGTACTTTTGCGCCAAACGTTTAAGCGCATCGGGGAACGACAGCTTCTCGAGCTTCATCAGGAACGATATGGGCGTACCGCCCTCACCGCAGGCAAAGCATTTGCAGATATTCTTTGACGGCGAAACGTAGAAAGATGGGCGCCGATCGTTATGGAACGGGCACAAGCCAACATAGTTCACTCCGCGCTTGCGCAGCGTGACGTAGTCGCCCACCACCTCTACTATGTTGGCGGCATCGAATATCTTCTGTTTGGTAGCTTCGTCAATCATACGGGTTAACCCCTATAGTATACGCGCTGAATACGGTTTGCCATGTGCGATAATATCTCGTACGGAATGGTGCCAACGGATGCAGCCAATGCGCATAAGTCCGGTGCGTCACCGCCAAAGAGGGTCACTTTGTCGCCGGGGCGTGCATCGCTGCCCGTAAGGTCAATCATACAAGTATCCATACAGATATTGCCAATTGTGGGATACAGTTTCCCGCGAATGGCCACTTTGCCTACGCCGCATCCAAAACGACGATCGTACCCATCGGCGTAACCCACCGGAATGATGCCGATGGTACCGCCTTGCGGCAAAATGCCGTGCCGACCGTATCCTATGGTATCGCCTGCCGGAATGTCAGTTGTTTGTAGTAATGTGGTACGTAGCGTAACTACTGATGCAAACTCTGTGCCATTGGTTGGCGATACGCCATAAAGTCCTATTCCCAAACGTACCATATCGAAGGCGTATTGTGGGAAGCGCATTATGCCGGCACTATTGAGAATGTGCTTTATCGGTCTATACCCCAAAATGGCAGCCATACGTTCGTAGGCATCGGAAAAGGTAGCTATTTGGCGCAACGTAAACTCATCCTCTGCAGGTTCGTCTGCTGCCGCCAAGTGGGAGAAAACGCTCCGCACGCTAAGAACATTCTGTTCGCTGAGCCAATGTGCCAATTTGTCCGCATCTGCGGGGGTAAATCCCAAGCGATGCATACCGCTGTCGATTTCCAAATGTACGTGGAAGTGGTTGAATCCCTGCCGATCTATTTTGTGGTAAAGCTCTTCGAGCTGCGGCATAGAGAATACTACCGGTTCGAGGTTATAATCGATCAGTGTGGAAAAGGCGTTCACTTCCGGATCCATCACTACGATAGGCGTTAGAATGCCCTTTTTGCGCAATTCCTTGCCCTCGTCCGCTACCGCCACTGCAAGCGCATCGATGTGCTGTTCCTCAAGCATTTTGGCTGTTTCGTAGGCTCCTGTCCCATAGGCATTTGCCTTAACCATTGCCATCACTTTTACTCCATCGGGTATATGCTTACGTACGTTCCGCACATTTTCTGCCATTGCCTCCAGATTAATCTCCAATACGGTTTCGTTAATCTTCTGAGCCAATCGCTCCACAATGGCTTCAAATCGGTATTTGCGTGCGCCTTTTACCAATATAACGCTCTCTTTTATCGTTGCCGGGAGCGCAGAGTGGAGGAACGCCTCCGTATCGGTGAAAAAATGCCCCTCAATATCTTTGAAGCACTCTCTGTAGCCCGATATTTCGCGTCCGATACCGATGATTTCGTCGCATTCGTACCGCTTGACCATATCGGCAACCATTCGGTAGAGGCTTCGCGTCAGATAGGCGCTTTGCAGTATGTCCGACAAGATTAGTACGCGCCGTTTATCGGCGTGCCGAGCGCGTCTTTGCATGAAATCGAGAGCAATTTCGAGCGAATTGATATCGTTGTTGTACGCATCGTTGACAATAATGTTGCCCTCGCCGCCCTCTTTTACCTCCAAACGCATCTCTACCGGTTCGAGCTTAGCTACGCGAGGCACGGCGAGCGCAAGGCTTTCGGCATCCAATTGCCCTATGAGCAGGAGCGCGTGCAGTACGTTTTCCAGCGATGCCCTATCCGTAAAGGGTAAGGTAAAGGTATATTCCTTTCCTGAAAAGGTAAAGCGGACCTCTGTGGCAGCACTCTCTCTTTCAACGCTATGCACAAAAAGAGCCGCTCCTTTATCCTTGAGGCTCCAGCCCACGGCACGCGTTTGCAAGCCGTTGCGAGCCAGTCCTTCGGTAATTTCCGCATCATCCGCGTTGTACACAATTACCTTGCTGTTGCGGAAAAGACGAAGTTTTTCGTCCAACTTTTCCGCGGTATTGATAAAATTCTCCTGATGTGCCTGACCGATATTGGTAATAACGCCGTAATCGGGGCGGATTATCCGCTCCAAGCGTTCCATCTCACCCGGTTGCGAGATGCCTGCTTCAATCACGGCGAGCTCGTCCTCCGCCTCTATTTTGAGGAGCGACAGCGGCACCCCCAACTGCGAATTGAAGCTCCGTGGCGAGCGAACCACCTTGCGGGTGGGCGAAAGTAACTGATAAAGAAACTCTTTCACCGTCGTTTTGCCGTTGCTGCCCGTGATGGCGGCTACCGGTATGCGGAAGCGGTTACGCCACGTACCCGCCAAGCGTTGCAGCGCATCTAACGGATCGCGTACGTAAATGATATTGGCGTGGGCGGCTATTTCGTCGTCGATGAGGGCATCTTGCGCCACAACAAAGGCGCGGACGTCGTGTTCGTATAGTGCTTTGATGTAGCGGTGCCCGTCGCCCGTGAGCGTTCTCAGGGCAAAGAACAGCGTGCTCTCCGCCTCGGTTAGCGAGCGGCTGTCCGTCAGTATATGCTTAATTTGCTGTTCGTTCCGGAGCAATACGCGCACAGGGTGCACGCATTCCGCTATTTCCTTTATGCCGTAATCCATTTTCTCGTAGCCCTTCCTATTCTTCCTTTGTACAAATTTACTGCTTTACCCGTGAAAGGCAAAAGACCCCACCGTAAAAGCATTTGCAAAGATACAACACCGCCCACCCCCGAAATGTATCGAAACGTATTAAACTGTATCGAAACGTATCGAAGTGTATCGAAGTGTACCCTAGCATTTAACTGTATCGTAATGTTTCGAACGTTTGCGAAAGATTGCGCAATATATCGCAAAATCATATCTTTGCACTAGGATCCCTTTGTATTTTGTTTTGGGGAACGGATGTTTATGGCAGACAAGCTCACTAAGGAACAAAGAAAGCGGAATATGCAGGCGTGCAGATCTAAAGATACCGGAATTGAGAGAATCCTCGGTAAAGCTCTTTGGTCAGCCGGGCTTCGTTATCGGAAGAACGACAATTCCGTTTTCGGCAAACCGGATTTTACGTTTAAAAGAGCGAAAGTTGCTGTTTTTACGGATGGGGAATTTTGGCACGGGAAAGATTGGGAAGTGCGCAAAAATGACCACAAAAGCAATGTTGCATTTTGGACAAATAAAATTGAACGAAATATCGAAAGGGATACAGAAGTAACTAAACATCTTATAAAAGATGGATGGAAAGTACTACGTTTTTGGGGAAATGATGTGATTCAACATACTGAGGATTGTGTGGAAAAGATAAGAAAGGCTGTGAAAAATGAATGAAGTTATATGGATTAATAGGCGGGAGGGTAAGCCCCTACGCAGTGAAACAAGTTATGAAGATTCACGGGTAAAAGAAACTGCCCGAGACACGAATCCATACCTTGTGGAAAATTTTCGGGAATCAACGCCGGCACTTTTTGATCTTACGAAAAATGTTCCCTTCCCTGCTCCAAAATATCCCGAATTCACATTTATAGATCTTTTTGCGGGAATTGGAGGTTTTCGCATAGCTTTGCAATCTTTAGGCGGAAAGTGTGTTTTTTCGAGTGAGTGGGATCCCCAAGCCGGACAGACATACGAAGCAAACTTTGGGGTGAAACCTTATGGGGATATTACGAAAGAGTCAACAAAAGCGTGCATCCCAAACAGTTTTGACGTATTGTGTGCCGGTTTTCCTTGCCAAGCCTTTTCTATCGCCGGAAAGAGGAAGGGGTTTGAAGAGGCTAGAGGTACACTCTTTTTTGAAGTTGCAGAAATTATCCGTCGTAAACGACCAAAGGCCCTATTCTTGGAAAACGTGAAGGGTCTCCTCAATCATGACAAGGGTAGAACGCTAAAGGTAATACTGAGAATATTGCGTGAGGACTTGGAATACTACGTTCCGGATCCGCAAATCATTAACGCAAAGGATTTTGGCGTTCCCCAAAATAGGGAGCGTATATACATCGTCGGATTTGACAAAAAGGCAACCGGTGTCAGTGAGTTTACGTACCCTAAACCAACTGGGGGAAAAACGGTTTTCTCTGATGTCAAGGAGGAAAATGAGGTTTCTGCAAAATATTACTTGTCTACATGTTACTTAGAGGCGCTTCGTGCTCATAAGAAACGTCACGAGGAAAAAGGTAATGGATTTGGATACGAAATAATAGCGGACGATTCAGTTTCAAATGCAATAGTATGTGGAGGTATGGGAAGGGAGCGTAACCTTGTAATTGACAACCGGTTGACTAACTTCACGCCCGTGACACATATTAAGGGGAAAGTGAATCGGGAAGGTATTCGTAGAATGACCCCGAGAGAATGGGCGAGGCTACAAGGGTTTCCTGACAATTTCAGAATAATAGTTTCTGACGCGGCTGCATACAAACAATTCGGAAATTCAGTTGCTGTACCGGCTATTAGAGCTACAGCAGAAGAAATTATTAAACGGATATTATAGCATGAGTAACTACGGAGAGCTGTCCGGCAATAAAGGGGAGTGGAGTGAGGTTTATGTTCTTTTGGCCTTGCTCGCAGAGGGTAAACTGCACCCCGGAGATGCCGGTATGGAGAAATTGACAAAGTTTGTATACCCTATCTTACAGATAATTAGAAAAGAGATAGCCGGTTATACCACATTCAATGTAACCACTCCGAATATAGAAATCCTTTTCCCTTCGGGGGAGCAACTCATTATTCCACAAGACAAGTTCAAAAAAGAAGCTGAAAAGTTACTGTTAGGCATTAAGATGTTGCCATTAACCACCCACCCGGATGTAGAACCGTTTTTGCGGCAGATAGGAGTTCAGCACCTTAGCTCTTCGGCATCTCAGAAAACGGACATCCGCATTGTACTCCATGATATCTATTTAGGAATAGAT
>ERZ1031273.355-NODE-355-length-17652-cov-21.052850_pt1 | contig 17652 bp, 18 predicted proteins | sample MGYA00516575_ERZ1031273 | MGnify/ENA primary metagenome ERZ1031273 (study PRJEB33718, sample SAMN03159816) | human skin metagenome | collected 2014-02-25 | study: EMG produced TPA metagenomics assembly of the PRJNA266117 data set (Human skin bacterial metagenome... | reverse complement strand
AGCCACCTAACTCAATAGACTTGGTTCGGCCAACGGAAACGTGATACCCAAGAAACGGTTGCCGAATCATTATATTTGATAAGCATGATTCAGTCCAGAAAAAGACGTGACCCAATAGTGTGATGCTGGATCTGATACCAAACAAGATAGACGGATACACTGGTGTAGTTGGTTATTCTAAGTTAAAATGGTTCTAAACACACACAACCACAAATGCAAAGGTAGTTATTGTGTTCAACGAGAACCAAAAATCTTTTCGAGACCCATATCTAGTACACATTGGTCGCACTCTCGAGGATATCGAGAGTATGCGCATCCGTCAAGGAAACCGTCACTTTCAGCTAACCAATGACAAACCCGACGAGGACGGGGTACAGAGAGGGCTGGGGCTTCCAGAGAACGACCCAGCCGTACTGGTTTCTAGCAATATCTTCGATCGGTTGCAACCGATCGAAGAAGATGTTGAAAAAGAGCTAGTTTCCTACGTTAAGAAGATGCCAATTTACCCCTATATCAAAGGCGCTAAGGGCGTTGGTGAGAAGCAAGCTGCTCGATTGCTTGCTGAGATTGGTGACCCGTACTGGCATGAAAACGAAGACCGACCCAGAACTGTGTCTGAGCTATGGGCGTACTGCGGTTATGCCGTACAGGACGGAGTAGCTCAGAAACGTAAGCGTGGTGAGAAGTCTAACTGGTCGAACAAAGCCAAAATGCGTGCTTATCTGATTGCAACTTCGTGTATCAAGACAAACGGTGCTTACCGTGAACTGTACGAAGAGGAGAGAGCATCCCACGACGGGGTACTGATCGAAGATAAGCCGATCACGAAGGGGCACTCGCACAACCGTGCACTACGTCGTGTTGCAAAAGAGGTTCTTAAGGATATGTGGATCGCATCACGGGCCATTCACAATGGCGAAGAAATTGTACCGAAGGATTACTAATCTTGGTGCTAGTAGTGCGTGATATAATCTCAACATATAGCGTTTTTCTGCGTTACTGATCTAACAAAGGATACATTATGCTTATTCAACCCAAGGTTGTGTCTACAATGACAGCCGGTAGAGGTGCTATTGAGCTATCTGAGGCAGTAGCAGCTCATTCTGGATGGTACTACGACGATGAGCTTTACGCTTATTATGATATTTACTACCGACTTATTACTTATGATAAGATGCTTATGGCAAACACTATGATTAAGCTTGGCTGGATTGACCCACAAAACGGTGAGATCTACTGGAGTAATATGCCCGATGATGTAGTTGACAGGGCGGCGGAACTACGCCAAGCTCAGGGGTACTTAGCGTCCCGCAACGATATTCCGGTAAACCTTGGAGAGTAAAGGATTTTCAAATGATTACAAAAGTTGATTTAGCAAGAGTAGTTGCAGAGAATAGCGGCTGGACGTACATACCTCGCTTCCAAGCATACTATGACCACAACGGGATAATGGTGAGCCCTAACGAATCGCACATGGCGCAGTTGATGGAGTCGTTTGGCTGGATTATCCCACGGCAAAACATGGTGGATTTTGAGGTAATTCCAGCAGATTTAGATGTCCGCGCTGATGCAATTCGTAAGAACACACCAATTCCCCATAACTACAACATCCCGTTTACGATCTAATGGATAGACTGTATTTAGACTTTGATGGGGTCATTAACAGGCTTGGTGTCTCCATCGAATCACCTTGGCCCACCACAAGGGGTACAGAGATTACCCTTACTAATTCAGGTTTGATGTCGACCTACCCGATCAACTATTCACCTGAACTCATTAAAGAGATATGCAGATTGCTTGATGACGGAGTTGATATTGTTTGGCTGTCCACTTGGGAGCACAACACCGAGAAGTTTGATAAACTTGGTTTGCCTGAGATGCCCTTCTGCTGGCTGTCCGTAGCTGATTGGTCTAAGAAGGATCTATTCTACGAGGCAAAGTACCGATCACTTGAAGGTCATCTGATTAAGCATCCAGCAGATCGTGTATTCTGGGTCGATGATGATTTAAAGCACTCCGATATGTCAAATCGGGCGGCAGCCCAACGAGGGGTACAGACGATCTCTCCGGAGAAGCATATTGGCCTTACACCTGATCACATTAATCAAATTAGAGGCTATTTCAACCTGGATTAAGCTGAAGGCTTCATTTTAACGATATTAAGCTGAACGTTTCACAAAGGATGCTGGAAGATATATGAGCACGGCACTAACTACAGTATTGGCACGAGCAGAGGCTGATCTTGTTCGCAAGAAGAAGCTACAGGACTACTATGAGAAGATGGTAGGGGAGTACAACAGTAACGTTGTTCACTTACGGAACTTGACTGAGGCACAGCAACTACTCTCTGCGGTATCTGAGAAGAACACAATGGACACCCTTGACTTCATCACAGGGGTAATCAACCGCACGTTGGCTGAGATGTTTCCCGCAGACACCAGAACAATCTCTCTTGAGAAGATCCTGTATGCGGGCAAGCATCCACATGTTAATGTGCAACTTGTGGATGGTGCCGGTAATAAGCGTGATTTGGTCGTACAGTCGGGTACTGGTCTGAGGCAGGTCGTTTCTTTCCTTTATACGGTTTGTCTGATTCAAATGACAGGCGGTAGGAAGCTGCTTATTTCTGATGAGATTCTTTCTGGGTTGCACCCTGAGGCAAAGAAAGTCATTAACACGGTACTTGAGGTACTTGCAGAGGATATGCAATTTATCATGGTAGAGTACGGCCTAAATGATGTAGGTAAAATCTACAACGTTGAAAAGCGGGGTAAGGTCGCTAGAGTAGTTGAGGTTGACGGAGATTACGTTAACCAGGTATTCACCGATGACTTGCAAGCACCCAACTAACCAGTAGGGGTACCGAGATGTAGCAGGCGATAAGCCGAAGCCATGAGTACGTCAGATCAAAAAATAACTTTCAGAGAGTTTGTTGCTAACTTTTGCAAAGTTTGGCATACTTAACGTATTGGTTAAATAACTAGCCAACGGTACCGCCAACAATATGTGAAAGGTTCAAACAATGTCACAGGCTCTACAAATTCGCATTGCCGACTACACTTCCGTTGAAGATGATGACTTGGGCCGTGAATCGATCGGGTACTTTCCTGGGATCACCCCTGAGGAAGCTTGGGAAGCTGGACGAGGTGTTTGGCGTCTTGATGTAAATCGGATCATTAAGAACGGCATTTCTTTGGTTCGGATCATTAATACGAAGGGTCTAATCCTTGCTGAAGCCTACATTACTGGTTTCGATCGTTATGGTGACCGAGTAGCGCTCAACGGGGTACTCTTGAAGGACAGCCCAAACATCGGTAAGATTACTGAGGTTGAACAAACCTCTCGCAACTCAGTAGCCTATATTGAGCTGTAACTAATGCGGTGGAGGGTGGCCTCAACTGCCAATGGCTGTCTCAATTAATAAGACCACCCTCCACCCACCAAAAGAAAGGATTATAGTGTATTTGGTGACCGCTGTGCTGAAGAATAATGACCCATATAAGGCTTTCGTGCTCTATAAGGGGCACAGCTATGCAGAGGCGGAAAAAGTGTTCTGGGAGTGCTATGCTCGACCAAACGCAGCTTATGATTTTATTGATACGACGTTCAAAATTATTAATACTGATACAGGTCAACTAATTAAGACTATCAGCTATAATTAGTTTAGGTGCTGTTCGTTGCACAGGCAGCACTAATTAGCCGGTTTGATGGAATGGTAGACATAGGAGACTTAAAATCTCTAGGCCGTGAGGCCGTGCGGGTTCGAGTCCCGCAACCGGCACTGGGGTTAAGTTACTATACAACAAACAGGAAATGGATACAGTTCTTCGGGTCATTGACGATTACACCGCATCTGTTGACGGTTACAATAAGTTTAAGACCTATATCGAACGTGTTCTAGATAAGATTTCTCGATAACCCAGATACACGATAAAGGTACTGAATGCCTTGCATAGGCGGCACACCTAACCTATACTAGGGGTAACAGCAAAACCCGATCAGCATAAACACTGATCCGAACGAAGGATGTACAATGTCAACAAATTACCTGAAGGGGTACAAGCCGGGCCTATCGGTAAACAACTCCGGAGGACCGGCATACAAGATTACACCGATGCAGCGTGCGGCACGGTTCTTGGTTACCGGGAGTGATGGTACTTATTACGAGCCCGGTGCTAAGCTTACGGCTGATAATGCTGAGTCAATTATTGAGTTGGCAAAGTCGGATAAGGCTCAAGAGCTAATCGATCTTATCGTCAGTGTTTCTGAGGAAGGTCGTGCAGCGAAGCAGAGCTATGGACTGTTTGCGCTTGCATTGGTACAGGCGAATGCAAGTGGCGAAGCCAAGACAAATGCCTATCGAGCTGTTGATAAGGTATGCCGAACACTTTCTACCCTCACAGAGTGGATGTCCTACCACGAAAACATCCGGGGTACTAGAGGACCGGCGTACCTGAAAGCAATTCGCCGGTGGTTTGATGCCCGTACTGCCGATGATGTAGCCTACCAGGCGGTAAAGTATCGCAAGCGAAACGGTTGGACTATCGGAGACGTAGCTCGTATTGCTCACCCGATCACTGATACTGCAAAGGGGTCGGTGATTGACTGGTCGGTTCGAGGTGAGATTGATCCTGATATCACTCCGGCACAGATTCTTGCATTTCAAAAGGTGCAGAAGGCAGATCCAAAGGATATCCCCAGTATTATCGAAGAATCAGATGGTATGCTTACTTGGGAGATGGTTCCTACAGAGTATCTGAATGATCCTCTTGTGCTTGCTGCATTGGCTGAAATGATGCCTATGGGGGCACTTCTGAGGAACATTACTCGGTTCTACAAGGCCGGCTTGCTGGCACCAGGAAACCGGGTACTTGAGATCCTTGCTGTTCGCTTCTCTGATGCACGTCAGATTAAGGCTTCCCGACTTCATCCGATCAACATCTTGGTTGCTGTTAATAAGTATATTGAGTTAGCGGATACTGATAGGATGGGACGTTGGAACTACTGGGATCTTAAGCCATACACCGATGAGGTAACTGAGATTCTATACAAGGCGTTCTACCTGGCGTTTGGTAATGTCGAACCGATGGGGAAGAGGACTTTCATTGCACTGGATGTATCTGGTTCGATGATGGCACCGATTTCTCGTGATATGCCGGTAACTTGCCGTGAAGCAGCGCTTGCAATGAGTCTTATCACTGCAAACACCGAGGAAGAGGTTACCACGGTAGTATTCCAGCGCAAGGTCGATAAGATTGATCTGCCCATGTCAATTCACAACGCTGTAAATCAGATCAAGAAGATGCCATTTGGCACAACTGATATTGCAGCGGCGATTAACTACGCACTGAATAACAAGATCGCTGTTGACACATTCATCATTTACACGGATAACGAAACTAACTACAGCAGGGAGAACCCGGCTGATGCACTGCGACGTTATCGTGAGGTTATGGGAATTCCCGCACGACTCGTTGTTATGGCATTCACCGCAACATCATTTTCGGTTGCAGACCCGGACGATGCTGGCATGTTGGACATTGCTGGTATGGATGCGGCTTCACCGAAAGTTATTGCATCGTTTGCCAAAGGAGAAATTTAATAGAGCATAGTGGGAGCCGAAGTGAGTTGGTTATCTGACAGGAAAGAAACTACTCCGATTCACAACACCTGCCCCCACACAATCTTGAGAGCCGAAGTGAGTCGGTTATCACACATTTTTGAGGATGTTTACCCACCCGATTCACATCACCTGCCCTCAGTACAACCAGAAAAGCCTTGGAAGCCTAAGTGAGTCGGTTATCACACATTTTTGAGGATGTTTACCCACCCGATTCACAACACCTGCCCCCAAGGCTTTTCTCAATCTGTCAAGAATATATACACTGAAAGGTGACGATACATGGCTAAACGTGCAGCAATCGTCATGTTCTACGATAAGGTGGGCATTGTGGATGATTACTTCACAGCCTACCTAGAGGGTATTAGACCCTATGTAGATCACTTAGTAGTGGTAGTCAACGGCACGATCACCCAGGGGTATGAGGCTAAACTCCATCCAGCAGATGAGGTTTTGTACCGTAAGAATATCGGGTTTGACGTGGCCGCCTACGTACACGGCCTGCAACACCTCCAATGGGGGTACGAATTCGACGAAGTGCTCATGACTAACCACACACAGTTTGGACCTATTGGGTCGTTTGAGACGGTGTTCACCTGGGCAAAGTGGTCTGATTATGATTTCTGGGGGATGTCCGCACACCCTGGTGGTTACGGCGTACCTGATCAACCGAAGCATTTTTACGTGCCCTATCACATCCAATCACACTGGATGGCAATCAAAACGAGGATCCTGACAAACACGGTAATTGGTTACCTGGTAAATGTCGCACAGTACACAAATAACTATGATGCAAGTGTTCTGTACTTTGAGCACAGATTTGCAGAATTTCTGATGGAAAACGGCTTCACAGTAGGGGCAATGTTCACCCCTGAGATAGGGGTTGGTTCTGCAACATTGGATAATGCAGAGTACTTCCTGAGACAGGGGATGCCCATTCTCAAACGCAGGCTGTTTTTCAATAACCCACCCTTCATCCGGATAGGTTCTGCTAAATGCGACAAGGTATTTAATTACGCGGAGTCAACGGGGTACAACACCGAATTAATTAAGCAGTCAATCAGTCGGGCGTTAAATAGCTAGGATACATGATTGTCAAATATAGAGTTATTTTCAGCAGAGGATCCACGCAATAACTGGCCTAAGAATTTTCAGTTATTTGTCTATGATTCCTCTATTGGGTTGGTTGATGATGACCCCAACTTGGTAAACGAGATGTTCGTAGAGTTACTCCAAAATGGTTGCTCAGAACGTTATGCATTAGCAAGAGTTAAACATTACATCCGAACGGCCTCACCTGAGTACTATAAACCCTTTGTAACAACGACGGGGTACAGATCTGAAGGTATTTGGTACAAAGGATTCATTACCGCAGAAGTAAGTACAAATAGGGAAGCTGTAAAACTAGCCAAAATCTATCTACACAGTTTCAATAGTTGGTTCAGACAAATAGTTAAGGAGTTTCAAAATGAAGCTTATTAATCTAATTACCGAACTAAGTTTCCTCTATGACGAGGTGGGAGACGTAGATATTGAAGTGGTCATTCAGCCATCATATCCACTAGTTGCACCCATTACAGATATTGTGTCCAGTCAAAATGCAGTCGAAATTATTACTGGCGAGCCAACTAGATATGCAAACGATAATTACAACTACTAAGAGGTAATAATTCTCATAACGGAATCATCTCAATTAGCTTGAAGAAACCTTAATCACTTGGTCATTCTTTTGGCCGTAGTTCTCACATAGCTATAGGACACGTTAGGATATAGTTTTGAAGGTAAATCTTACTCGAATCTCTACAGCAGCGGTGCTTGGTGCTTTTCTTACCGCTGGGATGGCAGCGGGGATGGCTTCCGCAGATACACCAGAGGCCACACCAGAGGCTACCCCAGAAGCAACAGCACCGACTGCACTGCCAACAGCAGGTAGCCCAGAAGACCCATACAACCAATCGGGGTACTTCATGATTGACCCTGAGTCTGAATTGCAGAACCTCGAAAATGCCAAGGACCCGGTAACAGGCGATGATCTAGGTGCTTGGTGGACAGAAGAGCAAGTAAATGCTATTATGAACTCCGAGGGGTTCTACAACAAGGCACCCGCTGATGGCTCTTTCGGAGGCCCAAACGTTAGCGGTATTCTTCGTGCAACTGACCCCAGTGTTTGTCCGTCTGAATACGTAATTCTTATGGATCTTGCTGATGGAGTTAACGGCCAGAAGTTCGTAACACCTAATGGTGAGTATGCACGGATTGGTACAGGTCTTTACTTCCCTGGATTCACGGGTACTAAGGAAGAGGCTCGTGAGAAGCTGGGTGCATGTAATTACAATTACACCGAGAGAACCTACAACACGGGGTCCCTCAGAATGGAACAGCTTCCTGATCAGTTTGACTACAACCTCGAAAAGGAAGACCTGGCCCTTTTTGTAAACCTCTACGGTGAAGCATCCACACGTGATTACCTGAAGGGTAAGCCGATCTCGGTTACTGTGAGCAACGGTGCCGACTACCGGGTAGTTGACGGTTCCGGTGCTGAGACCTCTACCTACAACGTGGGTACACAGGTTAAGATCAGCACAGCTTCGCTAAAGATGGATCAGACTTATGTAGTCACCGTGGATATCAACAACGGTGAGTATGTATTTACCGACGAGTTCCGTACTCTCAGTGATACAGCTCAGAGAAGTGAGACTACGGCAACTCCGGCACCCACAACCCCTAGTGAAACTACTAACCCCGGAGCAACCGATGGTACTGACGCAACCAATGGTACAGGCGCTACTGATGCACCAGAAAGCACAAACGGGGGTACTGATGACAGCGTGATGCCAACTGCGAAGCTGATAAGCGAGAAGGATGTATACGCTCCTCTGGACACCATTGAGTACGAGGTGTTCAACTTTGCACCTAACTCGAAGCTAAAGGTATCAGCAATGATGGCTGACGGTTCGGTAGTTGAAATCACTCAGCAGGATGAGCCGATTACCGATGCAAATGGGTACTACGCAGGTAAGCTAGAACCCCAGCTTCCGCTCCCTGAGACAACCTACACAATCCTAGTTGAAGATGAAGAGCACAACCGTGCTATCTTCAAGTTCACTGTTGATGACAATAACCCGAACACTGATCCGATCACAGGTGGTACCAACACCACAGCCGGGGGTACTGATGACGCAAACGGTGTTGAGGTTAATACTGTAGATTCAACTGAGCTTGCATCTACAGGTGCTGAGGGTATTCAGAAGCTAGGTGCACTTACTGCAATGGTAGTGATGGCCAGTGCTGGTGCAATGCTGGCAAGCCGAAAGGTTGAGTCTAAATCACTGAACTAAGCAACGTCATAACCGCACACTTAACGGCGGTCTGAGAGCTAACTGAATATAAGCAAACGGCGGTCAGACGATCCCAACCAACAACGGAGGGGTTTACTGGTCGCCGTTTGCCATTATTGCACAGCGTTGGCCCTGGACAAGGATGACGAACAGCGGCTAAGATGGGAACCAGACAAGGATGCATTGCATGGGAGGTTGGTTTGATATGCGTTGCAGTTATTTTTGCTGTGGTGTTGATTACCAACCAAACCTGAATGGATACGTAAATTGGATACAAGATACCTGTACAACAACTTAGAATCATTGCTTGGTGGTGATAAGGTTAAGGGTGCTATTGATATGGATTATGGTGATTGGTCTCCCTCAAATCTCCGTAGCCTTATCTGTACAGCCGAGGGGTACATTGCGATTTATCACACGCCGGTAAATGGGGTATATTACAAGTCTAAGGCGCTGAATAGCACCAAGGTGGCTGAGACATTATCGGCAACCAGACCCGCAAATCCGTTTCAGTTGTTCTCTTACAAGAATTTCTCAGCGATTGAGGAAGTTATAATCGATAATACCTTTGGGGCTTTTGACCCAAAGCAGTTGTTGCAGACTACTGTTCGGATGAGGAAAATAGCAACAACATCGAATAACTTTAGGTACATCCTTAATGGGGTACAAGAGTACTATGCTAACCCAGCTAACCGGGAAAACCCGGATATCTTGTCAAACTTGATGCCCGTCGATAACCTTCTCTATATACGGGATGTTAGTGAGCCAGATTACCGAGAGTGTTACACGCTTGTCCCACGGGTATACTCGCTAGATAAAGGTAAGCTGAAGGATTACTTTACCAAGCTAGACCCATCGGAGGGTACTTCAAAGGAAGTTGAAAGCGTAGATTCAGCGGGGTACAGCCGTGAGCTAATAAGTAGTATCAAAGAAGACAAACGTCATGCTTCCCTGGTTAATCAGTATTGTACGATCTTTATGTTTGGGGCAAAGTTTGCAGATAATAATTTAGACGAGTCGTTTAACGCGGCATTCCACCCAAGGGGTGTTGTGTGGGATATGTTTAAGGGGTTGCCACCTCAAACTGATAGAATGTATGAACCCATTGATAAGTACCTTGAAAAGATGGGTTCGTCGGGATTCCCCTGCACCACAACCAAGGGGTACATTGATATTGATGAGCTAAAAACCCGTGTTACTGAGTTAGCTTCCATCGCAAAAGCATCAGGTATTCCACTACCTGAGAAGCCGTCTAATCTGCTGTACTGGCTAGAGCAGTACCAAAACAGATGGGGTACTGCTGAAGATAGTGAGGTTGGTAGTGACTGGTCGGAGGACGATCAATCTGAGAGTGATTGGGTTGATGAGGACGAGGCCGGTGAAGTAGGGGTCGGTGAGACTGAAGACTGGGATGAGCCTGAACTATCAGTGATAGCCAGGGAGTTCGAGGACGATGATGAGTACGGCCCAGACGATACGTATATGTTTGATGAGGAACCACTATCTAGTTTAGCGGATATCTATTTCGCAGCCAAAAAAAAGAAGCCTGTGCTCGCTAGATACATCCTTGTGATAGCGGGTACGCACCCTAACGATGGTTCTTACAGAATAAATAAGTTTGAGGACAATATACTCAAAGAGTTTTTGAGGGAGCTAAACTACTCGTCACAACGTACAGTGGACTTTGAGGACATCCAGGGTAGGTGCTTCACTGACTTGCACGGGGTACTAGAAGATCTTTCAAACATTGTGAATATGCGTACAGGCGCAACAGTAGGTGTAAATCTCTACGAAGATGGCGGCATTTGTGAAACCCTAGATGAGATTAGGACGGTTGAATCGTTATGAACAAATTAAGAGCAATAGTACCAGAGGCACTGGGTATTGAGCCTTTGATGGTTGGGGGTGCTCATAAACCGGGGTGGAGTCCTAATATCGTTCAGTCGATTAGTATTCACGCGGATGCCGCAGAGGTAGGGGTATTCCCAGGAGTAGATAAAGACCTAACGTATTTCGGCACCGATAGGAATGTCTCATTCACTGTCGGGTTTGAGGACCCGAGAGACACAGGGTATCGTGCTCTGGAAGACATATACATCGGGGTATTTCCCAACCTAGAAGAGCTAAATTACCACGGTATTGATATCACTGATACCACACTGAGGCAGCACTTCCCGAGGTTACAGAGGGTAAACGGCCAAGATACAGGTTGGGGTACTGATGTCCCTCTCACAGTCGAGGCAGATAAATACCAAGTAGACCACATGCTTAGTGAGTATGCTGATAATGTACTCAGTGGTCTGACTAAAGAAGAGATTAGCGAAGATGACAAGCAACTAATTGCGACCATCAAGCAGCGGTACGGATCTCACCAGAAGCAGAGTATTGACCGGGTTATGCAGGTATACCGGCATTTATTCGCATCGGGGTACGAGGTTGAGATTCCTTATGGCATGTTAGTAAACAACCCAGGATACTCCGGTATTGGTGCAATCCTAACTATCAATACTAACGGTGACACTGAGCTAACAGACAAGCTAAATACAGTTGCCACCGATTTGTATGAGGAGATAATGAACAAGCTTTCTTTCCAAGAGAGAAACGAAAGGGTCGTTCATGAGATAGCAACTCTGATTGCAAACGATAGTAATTCACCGTACTATTACTTCCCATACAAACTTATTGAGTACATGTATGGTAAGGTAGCAACGGTCAAACCTGACGGAACTATTAGCTACGAAACTAATTCCCACAGTAAGACCTGGGAAGAGTACTCCAAACTCGTCCGCAAGGACATTGAAGAGGTGTATGACAGGCTTATCCTGGAAAATCACAAACAACGAGAGGGTGAGCACCCAGTCTCCCAGGGGTACGGAGATGCCCTAAAAAGTCTTTATGACAGAGCCGAAAGTGCACTAACCAACTGTATTTTGGTGCCGAAGTTTGAAAAGACCAATAAGGAGGGGATTGAGGACCTTTTCTCCGTCCGCTTACGGGTATCTCAGACAAGAACCCTAACCGGGGTATCATTCGCAACAAGCAATGTTCTGAGGGATTTCCTTATTCGGGAACAAATTAGCGGTGATGCAAAGGGATCGAGTTTTGAGCCAACAGTTTGCACGGTGCCTGAGCTTGGAGCCGATAAGGCACCGTTGGTAATTGAAATCTCCACGCATCAACACAACCTTGATACGGTACTTGCTAACGCTGAGCCAAAGTTCACGTATAAGGCAGTTGAGGAGCTAACAAAGCGGGGTAAAAAAATCTCATGGGATAACATGCTTATTGGTGTAGATACAAACTCCAATGTTATCTCATCAGGTAATGGTAAGCTGATTGACTTCTCGAAGAACTTTGGGCATCTAATTATCGCCGGTTCCCGAAGCGGTAAAGGGGTAATGACCCAATCCCTGAAGCAGGGTATCTTCTCCGCTCAACGGCCACTGTTCTACCTGGATAACAAGCCTGATATGGCTTCCTTGCTCCGAGTAATTAACCCTGATGCATTTACGGTTAATGGGAATGACTTGGTGCATAATCCTAGCACAGGTACTGACTTATTTAGTACATTTGTAAATGAGGATATGCGCATCCCGGATTATGCTACACCGGAGTACGTGATCGATGGCTTAGGGGTACCTGGAGCTACACACGAAAGCTTGGGTGGGCTGTACTACTTTAGAGCACTTAACTTGATCTGGGGTATTCTCGCGGCTCGGGCAGCATTCACCGATGAGGTACAAAACCTCGGTGGTGAAGATGGTATCACGGTTATTGTTGATGAGTTAGCCAACGCTGAGCGTGGTTTCAATGCAGTGATGACTACGATTGCGGGTAACCAGGCGAGCACGGGGTACTTTGCGAAGTTCAAGGGGTGGATAGCTCGGGCTGAAAAGGCCGCCGAAGAGGGCAGATCGATCCCCAATGAGCCTGATAACAAGCCGACCCCGTTTAACTTCTGGGCACGTGAGGTAGTAAACATGCTCAGGGGTACTACTGATGAAATCCGCAGAATGCAGAATGCGGTGTTCAAAAACAACGAGGCGCGTATCTCTGATATGTTTGTCATTACTCAGCAGCCGACGATGTATTCTCTAGATAAGTCAAACAACAGGGAAGATAACCTAGCACCGATACCGAACTCGGCACAAAACACAAGGAAGATAACAAATAACATTACCGCACTGGGGTATATGGCGCTCCCATATGCATTTGATGCGTTTATCGGATATCAGTCTGATGCATCTTCCAACCCTGATCTAGACTACTTGGGTCAATCAGACCGCAGTTCAACTACTGGTCAACGCCTGTCTCAGGTGGAGAGGAACTTTGCATATGTTCCCACACTTGAGTTCGACAAGATTACAAAAAAGCGAGACGGTTTACTCTACATCAAACCATACTTTGTGCTTGCTGATGGTAGTGAGGATGCCTACCCTGCGGCAAACATGATAAAGGTTGTGGAGAAGAACGGCATTTCACGTGAAGAACTGGTAAGCCGGTACATGGACCAAGAAGAGTTTGAACGCACTGGGGGTACAGTAAGAAGGCTTAGCCCAAAGGTAGGCTTCTTAGAATGCCTTGAAACTACTGGTACTAGCATTGAACAAGCTCGTGCATCTTTGCAGAGGGCATCAGATGCAGCCGATTACTTCCTGCAGAAAATCGGATACACAGGTGGCTGGAAATCGTTTGTGTATGATCTTCGCCCACAGTGGCAGCTTTCTGTACGAGATATGGTATCCGCATTTGGTGGACGGTACAACGTACAGGATGTTGAAAAGAACCTAAACGAGTTTTACATTATCTACCCTGGGTGCTTTGATGAAGTTAATCAGGTATCCAAAGATTGGGAGAATCTAGAGGATGACTGGATGAATGACTTCCAACCAGAACCAAGGGGATTTGACGCTGTTGGCGAGGACGATACCCAGGTAAGCCAAACAACAGTTGATCTAGAAGAAACAGTAATAGAGAACATTTTCTCCGATGATGAAGAACAGCCGAGTTATCAAATCAACCCTGGATGGTTTCAGCGGGTTGCAAGCAGCCTGAGGGGTACATTAGGGAACCCGGACCAAGCTGAGGTAGATAACTTTGAGGCACCGCAGGACTTTGATTTCAATGCTCCGAATGGTGCGGTTCCGTTCGCAACAGGTGACAGTGTAAAAATTGAGTACGAAACACCAGCTGTCGTCCCGGCCTTTGAGGCACCTGAGTTAGCCCCCTATGATCCGATGGCGATAAACGTCTATCGGGGATGGGTAACTAACGAGTTGCTCAATGCTTACGGAGGCCCCGAGGGGGTACAAAGGATAACGATCGTAGACTCTTCCGTGGCAGTAAACGGTCAAGTATTCACACTGAATATAGATGACACAACGTTATCTAGGATACCTTTCTCACTGAGGGTAGCTGTAAAAAACGGTGCAATGCTGGGCAGCATCGATTGGGGGGTACTGCGAATACTCAAACGTTTACGAACACTAGAGGTTAGTAGTTACTCGGTGATATCCGAATATCTATGGCCCGCAGTATCAGAAGAAAACCTAAAGCGGTCGAAGCTAGTCGAACAGGTCTTTAACAGATTCGCTATGCTAGATACACTAAACATTGCAGGTAATGTTTACTACCGAGAAACGTATAAAACACAGCAATTCGAGGGGGATCCTTACAACAAAGCTGGTAAAGGTTTCTCAGCCGTGGATGACGCAACAACATTCACGAGTACCTGGTCTGCAAGGTTCGGCATCAACAGCACCGAGTTCGTCAGAGACCTCTGGGGTAATCCGAAGCGGTCTTTCCTAACAAAGATGGTAGGTACAGTGGTGGGAGCCACTGGAGCAGCAGCCGGGGGTACAGCTTGGGTTGCCGCAAAGACTACTAACCGAATAAATCGCAGTCTAAAGAACTTCTTAGATGTTATTATGGACAAGGGAAATGAGCAATAGAAAAGCTTACATGGAAACCCTTGGGGTAAACGAGGAGATGGACTACGTTGACGCCAAGCGGATAGCAAATAGGGCAATTCGTAACGCACACCCGGATATGGGGGGTAAAGCCGATGACTTCATACGGTTAAAAGAGGCGTGGAATAACTGTAATAAAGAGGAGTTTTTTGGTAAAAAGATACCAAAGATACGTCACAAGAATTTATTTGAAATCATAATTGAATAGCTTCTAACAAATCAAAACACATGCTAAAATTGGTTTACAACCAAAACAAACACGAAAGGGCTAATTGTGGCTAAGGTTGAAAACGATGTAGTCTCGATGGACTGGGAATCGAAGTTTTTCTATGAGACAAAGCGTTCCGGTCTCATTTTCGCTATCCAGGAATATGAGGTAGACGGTGATAAGGTTGCCGTTGCATTCTGGGAAGGTCTACCGTTCGTTTGGTTTGAGGAACGAGAAGATGGTGACTTCGCACTGGGGCCGGAGAATCTGTTTGTAACGCTTGAAGATATTCACAAGAACGACGGACTGGACTACCTTGATGAGTACGAGGAGCCTTTCTACTTTGGTGGCCTAGAGTTCGACAAGGAGATGGCCGTAAAGCTGGGGTTCTCGGAGTCGCAGGCAAAGGATATTGCTGACCGATACGAGGACACCCGTAACTACTTCTACGATATCGAAGAGTAAATAACCATAAGAGATAGCCCGGTTGACACAGTTCAGCCGGGCTTTTTCATTACAGGAGGCAGAAAAATGGAACGTAAGCGCTCAATCGTCGCAATCGTGGTAACCGTGATAATGGTAGGGGTTTATGTATATGTCACGTATTTCGCACCAACAACACCGCAGAGGCTGAGCCAGACTGGTATTCCGCTACCAACAGAGTACTTTAACAGCGATGACACAGTTAACATAGCCTACGTCGAGGGGGTACTTGATAAGATTCCTCCCACTAATCCACCCACAGGAGATGCAGGAGGGTACGACAGAGAGGCATTTTTCGGACCATCCTGGTATGACGTCGATGGAAATGGTTGCGATACCAGAAACGATATCCTTCGACGGGATTATAAAAATGTTAGGGTAGAACGCAATGGTTGCACGGTAGTATCCGGTACGCTACAAGATCCGTATAGTGGTACTGTAATAGATGCTAAAAGGGGTGACGGGATGGTGGACATTGACCATGTGGTACCGCTCAAAGCCGCATATGATTCAGGTGCTTGGGCTTGGTCGTATAAAGAGCGTCTTAGGTTTGCTAACGATCCAATTAATCTCACGGCTGTGTCATATACGGAAAATCGTACTAAAAGCGATAAACTTGCAGCAGAGTGGCTACCAACCAACAAGGGGGTACATTGCGAGTACGCTCTTGTGACTACGCAAGTTTACGAGAAGTATCCACTTGGCATTGATGCAACCAACAGGATACAACTCAAAAAACTCTTACAAGGATGCAAAGAAGTTACGATGGCGGAGGTTGATTAACTAAATGTTGGGCCGGAGATCGTCTATAAGGGTCGCTAGGTGGCCGTCTAACGGCCTAAAAACCCCTACCCTACCCAAACCCCGCACCCGCACCTAAATGGCTACAGACGCCCGACACAGGCTTCCTACGGGGTACTTCGGGTTTGGCGGTCGGCTGTATGGCAAATAGCAGCGGCCAGTGGTCAGTTGGCAGCCAGCGGTTACAGCCAACGCTGGCTAATCAACACAAAATATGGTGAAGATAAAAAGTGAGGTTAAAATGTACAGACCACAAAGAGAAAACAACAAATCTAAGTTCATTGAAGGTTTGTTTGTGGGGATGCCACTAGGTGTTCTGTTGATGGTTGGAATCCCGCTTGTGATTGATATCTTCAACTTAGATACTTCACTACATAACTGGTTTTTCGTGGTATTGTTTATAGTCTTAGCAATGCTGATTGTGTTTATGGTTAGAGGGGGGAAACAGTAACCCTGAACGAATGAGCGAAAAACAACAATGATGGGTTTTCCTGGTCAAAGATGTGATTAAGTCAGATGAACAAAAACTGAGCTATTCGGCACACAAAGCAAACTAAATAGATTGGGGAGGTTACTAGACTTTATGAGATCAATACACAGATCGTTGCACCGATTATTTTTGCTTACATAGTGATAGTGTGGACTACTATTTACAAGCTAGAAAAACGCTAACTAAGAAACCTTAACATATGCCCTCATTTGGCCTAATTTCAGGTGAGGGCATTTCTCTGCCTATTTTCAATTAACTACACAAAATTGCACTCCTTCGGCAAAGGTAGTGTGAGAGCAAATACCCTAACCGGATTGGGCAACAAAGCACACCAAGGGGTACTGATTATTGAGAACAATATAGTCATTTAAATGAGCAGAGTGTTTGGGTAGTAAAGAGGTATAAATGCCGGGCAACCACGGGGTAGTCACTTTGCAGCAGGTGGCAGGCTGGGGTACTTAAATGTGCTATGCGGTGGCGCAGCCCGCATAAACACTGGTAAGCTACTAGCGGGGTACAAAAATTAGCCGCAAAAAACACGGCAAATTATGCGAGGTTTCTAGGTAAAATTATGCAAACTATCCACACAAATTGCACTAAACTGGCAATACAGATCCCAAAGGTAAAAGACGGGGTACTGAGATGGATTACATAGCAAAAATTGCTTCGTTATTGCCAATAAGACGATTGTGTTAAATTAGTTAAGTGGTTGTTTACAGTAGAAATGAGAAAAAGGCCGGATT
>ERZ1031273.354-NODE-354-length-17774-cov-18.198883_pt1 | contig 17774 bp, 10 predicted proteins | sample MGYA00516575_ERZ1031273 | MGnify/ENA primary metagenome ERZ1031273 (study PRJEB33718, sample SAMN03159816) | human skin metagenome | collected 2014-02-25 | study: EMG produced TPA metagenomics assembly of the PRJNA266117 data set (Human skin bacterial metagenome... | reverse complement strand
ATCTACACGTAAGGAGTCGTCGGCAGCGTCAGATGTGTATAAGAGACAGGTACTGAATTATATACAGAAAATCAACTCAAGACCAAGAAAAAAACACCAGTACAAAACCGCAATCGCTGTCTGGTTGGAAAATAATAAGTAAATTGCACTAGTAATTTGAATCTACGCCCTGTTTTCACGACTTGTCCACTTTGTCGGATTGTGTCTTTTTTGTATATTTGAGGTTGGGTTAATAAATATTTGGTTAAGATATGGTTTGGGTTCAGAAGGTCTTTTGTGGCTTGTTATTTATATTTGTATTGGGGTATGCTGTTCGTATCGTGTCTAGTATAACTCTTATTTATCGGCATTTGAAAAAAGCAAGTGTCAAGGAATGGCACAAGGTTATTAAAGGGGTTTGGAAAAAGAGGAAAGCTGAAGATAAGTTTGATGTTTTCGTTGCGGCAGAAGTCGGTTTAGCTGGTGTTTTTCCTCAACTTGTTAAAAGTTACATTCTATTTCAAGGTGGAGATATTGATTTTAGAATGTACTTTGAACACTCAAGTGCAAATGTTGAGTATTTGACTTTAACCATAGCGATACTAATAGCAATTGTCTATTTTTTTTATTTGTGGCAAAATAATAAAAAAAATCCGAAAGAATGGTCTGAACTGATAAGTTCAATGAGGTTAATAAATGAAGAATTTAATTTCATCCCTACTCAGAAATGGTTTGAGGACCAAAATGCCAAACAGATCAAAAACCTAGGTAAGCGTTATTCGGAAGAAAGAAATTTTCCATTTGAAGATATGGATTTTGCTTTGGCATCATTACACATTATTGATAAGTTTAAGCCATTACTTATAAAGGATATAAAAGGGTATAAAAACACATTGAGTTCGTTTTTTACAAAGGTAGAAAACGAACCAATATATTTTGAAATTTCAACTATCTGTGGAAAACTTGTTGAGCAGATGCAGAGTTTAAGTGGAACTGCATCTTCGTATTTGGAATTATTAGATTCGTTAAATATATTCCTTTCTAAATTCGATTCTTTGTATTATAATTATGAAAATAATAATATTAGAGAATTTCAAAATAGTGGATATTCTGTTCGTTATGAAGGGTATGCTTTGCAGAAGTTACTATCTAATAGTTGGATTAAGTTCAAAAATCATCATACAATTATAATAACAGGTGTAGCTGGCATTGGAAAGTCACATTTAATTGGAGATATGGTTACTCAACGCAAACATAATCATGAACCCTCTATACTACTTTTGGGGCAACATTTTACTCTGTCATCTGATCCCCTTTCTCAAATCCGTGACTTATTGGATATCAAATGCAGAAAGGAAAAGTTATTGTCTCAACTTAATAATTACGGCAGGAAAATTGGAGAACCTGTTGTAATATTTATAGATGCGATTAATGAAGGTGCTGGTGATCATCTATGGAGAAATTTTCTGTTGAACTTTCTACAAGAGATAAAGTCATATGAGTATTTGCGCCTTGTTATAAGTTTTCGAATATCAGATCGTAAAAATTGGTTTTATGATATAGCTCATAATTCGTCATATCCAGTATATCATCATGAGGGGTTCAAAGGGAATGAGCATGAAGCTTGTGAATATATGTTTTCATCCTTTGGAATAGATCAACCGACTTGGCCCATATATGGAGAGGAATTCTCAAATCCTCTTTTCCTTGTCAAGTATTGTCGCAATCATGAAAGGAGTCATCGTCCATTGGTTTTCACAAATTTCTGGATAACTATTTTAGAGTATTGTGTCGATACCAACCATGAGATCGCAATACAATTTGATTATGATGATGCCCAAAATCTTGTAACTAAAGCTCTGCGTTCGGTGGCAGAGCTAATGGTTACAGCCGGTAGTCGTTGGAATCTCAAATTCCAAGTCGTTATGGAGCGGTTGGCTCAAGATGCTCAATATACTAAAACTCCTAACGAATTCTTTGAATTACTGATTGATGAGGGGTTATTAAGAAAAGATTCCTATAATGGTATTACGTATGTGAACTTTGGTTTTGAAAGAATAGGTGACTATTTTATTGCAGAGTACCTTATCTCCAAAGTTCCTACATCAGAATGGTTGAATTATCATTGGGGAAATCTTTCCGAACCCTTAGCCATTCTTATTCCGATGACTAAAGATACTGAGTTAATTGAACTTGTTGAAAAAAAAGACCAAGAAGAAGCGTTTCAAGCATTTATTGAAAGTTCTGTGTGGAGAGATGACTTTACTAAGAAAGGTCATGAGCTAATACAAAGGATCAAGGATGCAAAAGAATATAGTTTCCTGTTTGAAATTATTTTATCCCTTCCATATAGAACAGACAAAAATTCAAATGGATTTGCTCTATATGATATTTTGTGGGATTTAAGCATGGTCGAAAGAGATGCCATCTGGACTGTTTTTATTTCAGATAGATGGTATGGTCGTAAACTCATGAATCTGGCTCGATGGGGGGGGAGGCTTCGAATAGCACTCTTAAATCAATAGATAATCAGATTGTTAAAGCATGCTTGGAGACTCTAATTTGGGGTTTAGCCACTACTTGGAGAGAACTGAGAGATTATATCTCTCATGCTATTGTGAATATTTTAACTCAGCATACAAACCTTCTCTTACCATTGCTTGTGAAATATAGCTTTGTTAACGACCCCTATATTCAAGAGCGTCTTTGGTGTACTATTTATGGAACATTACTCCTTGTTCAAGATAAGGAAAATAGTTGTAATATAGCAGAGTGGGTGTACAATAATGTGTTCATTAAGAAATTGGTTCCTGAACATATTTTGGTTCGTGACTATGCTTGTAATATTGTAGAGCTTGGTATTAGTAATGGTTTAGATATTGCTGTCGATAAGAAACTAATACAAGTGCCATTTACAGATGGCTCTTTGCCAGTAATTCCTTCAAATGATGAGATAACTGCGAAGTATGAAAGAGATTGGAAAACAATTCCAGAAAATGAACAAGACGTATATAGGGTTCAGCATTTAATTTTGTCATCTATGGCTCCAAACGGTGGAGTTAGGATGTATGGAGATTTCGGAAGGTATGTATTTCAAGCTAATTTAGACGCATTTGGAGAGAATGTTGAAATGTTGTCGAATTGGGCCATAGATATGATATTTGAAGAATATGGATATGATCCTAATATCTTTGTTCATTTCGATAAAAACAAGAGTAGTTTAGACCGATTTCATAGCAAAATTGAACGTATAGGAAAGAAATATCAATGGATAGCTCTGCATCGTATCATGGCTCGAATGATGGATAGACATCTTGAAAAAGATTGGAGTAATGAATGGTCTGATCCCATACGAAGTGCGAGAACTATTGATCCTACGATTTATCCTGGGCGCAAACCATTACATCACCAGAGCATTTATAAGTTGCCTGATTTTGACATATCAACGCCCAAGAGTGATACTAAGTGGTTGAAAGCATGGAAGAATATGCCAAAAATTAAGGATTATGTTCTTATGACTGACGAATATGGAATTGAATGGGTTAATTTGTTCTCGTACAGCAAGCTTTTGCTGGAGCCAGATGATGATAAATCTCCTATAAGAGATTTATGGACTTTTGTACAAGCATATATTGTCAATAAAGAAGATTTGAGCACAGTATGCGATAACTTATACCGTGTGGGAATCGAAGGGCGTTCCTTCCATGAGAACTCTGATATTTATAATGTATTTATTCGGGAATTTTATTGGTCTTCAATTTATTCTCAAGCTGTTGTTGATGAATATTACAAAAAGGTGCCATTTTCCGTAGGACATAAGAATTTTGATAATATTACTATTGAGCCAGCTTATTTACAATATGCCCTTTCATCAGTTGCTGATGCTTCTTCAAATGATTCGTTGAGTATTCTTATGCCTAATGAGTGGCTATTTAATGGATTACAACTAAGATTCTCTAATGATGCTGGAGTATGGGTGAATGATAAAAATGAGATTATAGTAGTGGATAACTATAAATACTCAGGTGGTCATAGCGCGCTATTAGTTAAAAAAGAATATCTTCTTAACTATCTCAATACTAATAGAAAGACTATGTTTTGGCCTATCCTAACTGAGCGGATGATTCGTTATCCAAAGCTATTAGGTGCCAATCATGCTCAGAATGGTGGTTATGCATATTTGGATGAGAATGGTTTTATACATCAAAAAATCAGACTCTATGAGCCCTCAAGTCTTAAAAAGCAGTATTTGAAAATAAAGAATCTAATTAGTGAAAGATATTCTGCTATGCTACTTTTTCTTCATCAACGTCATCTTATTTGGTTGCCAAATAAGGTTAAGAAGAAATTGTACTCTCCTGAGATTGGATTTGATATCTTTGAATGGTTGAAAGGGAGAAAGGAGATAATAAAATAAGTGAAGACGAGAGTTCAATAGAATGAGGGGAAATAGAGGGTTTCAAGAATCAATGGCGCTCGACTTCTTTGATTTAGTTGCTGTTAGACCTTCTCTTGTTCAACTGAGAGTCCTTGTTGACGGTGGAGTAGTTCGATTTGTCGTAGTGTAGCTGCTTCATGATTGATTACTCACTCTCATTGCTGTGTGGTTCGTGTCTTTTGGTTTCTATTTCAAAGTGCAAGAATTGTACTTTGAAATAGAAAGTTTTGTACTGCTTTATTAGATGGAATCTAACCCAAGTTTGACCCCTAGAGTATATTTTGGGGTGGTTTTTGGGAGTTTTGAGGAGTGAAATGCTGATTTCATCGGGGTAGTTGTTTTTGAAATCGAAATGTAGTACACAGCGGTGGATTTTTTTATCCTTACCTTTGTGGCACTATGCATTTTATTTCGCAGACAAGATATAATCCAGATTCTGGCAAGGACGAAAAGTCTACCGAATCAAAGAGTCTTTTCGGGATAAGTTGGGGAGAGTGCGTTCACGTATTCTACTCAACGTAGGATTTTGGTCTGATCTGACGCCTGAAGAAGTTCGTGACGTTGGGAGAGGGCTTACTTTCCTTCAGGAGCATAGGGATGAGGTGGCTCTGTTTGATGATCTGTTTAATGAGTATAGTGAGCAGACTCGTCTTCACATCAGTAAGTTTTGGAGTGAAATGGTAGAGAGCGGAGCCATTGACATTTCCCGTCAGGTGATCAAAGAGTCGGAGGCGAAAGCCCGTAAGATGCTTGAATCAGAGAGCGTTAAGCACACCGATGCCAGGGAGCTTGGAGCAGAATGGATGACCCTACAATCTATCCGACAACTTCGGATTGAGGCGTTTCTAAAGGAACAAGGCTGGTCCGACCGACGAATAAAAGCTGCCATTTCTATGTTGATGGTCCGCACTGTATATTGCTCCTCGGAGTTTAAGAGCCGTGCGATCCTTAGGGAGAACTCCGCCACCTGTGAATTGGTCTACGGAGAGGGGGAAGAGTCGCTTGGGTATAGAGCGATGTATAATGTTGCCCCTGAGCTATATGCTATCAAGAGCGAGTTGGAGCAGCACCTTTGCCGAGTGACAGACAACCTATTCAATCAAGAGAATAGGATCCTACTTTTTGATCTCACCAACTTCTATTTTGAGGGAAGTAAACGGAGTAGTCAAAAAGCTAAGTTTGGACGAAGTAAGGAGAGAAAGAGCGATTTGAGCTGGAGCTGACGAAAGCTAAGCAAAGTCTCTCACGAAAAGGCGGCACCAAGACCTATGAAAAGGTGATTGAACGCATCGGGCGAGCCATGCAGAAATACCCCTCCATTGCCAAATTCTACGACATTAAATACACGAGAAGCACAGCCAATCCAAAGCTAATGTCAGACCTCTCTTGGAGTATGCATGGAGAGGAACAGGCAATAGTAGAGTATGGAGCCTACTGTCTTCGGACGAATGTCAGCACTCTAGATGAGAAAAGTATCCTTCGGACTCCTCGCCTACTGGGTGGTCAATAACATACGTGTACAACTGAAAGAAAAAGGAATCAGACATTATTGGAAAGAGATCGTCCGAATAATGTCCACCCAAAAAGCAGTTACGACAGAAGCCACCAACATGCTAGGGGAAAAGATGACCCTCCGAATTTGTAGCGACCCACCACCTAACGCCAGAAAGATCTACCAAGCCCTAAACTATAAAACCCACCCATTTAGAAAAATCAAAATTTGTAGTACACAGTAACTCTTGAAAAAAAGACAACCACACCAATATCAATTACTTACACTCCAATAGGGGTCAAACTTGGGTCAAATAGAGTGCCTTAGTGATAGTTTGTGATGGTTGGTAATCGGGGATTACTTGCCGATGCAGAAGTTAGCGAAGATGGAGGAGAGGAGGGTGTCGGTGGTGACTTCGCCGATGACGGCACTGAGGGAGGTGGTGGCGGCACGTAGGTCTTGGGCAATCAGTTCGCCTGAGAGGTGTGCTTGGATGCCCTCTTCTACTGAGAGGAGGTGTTGAGTTGCCTCCTTGAGTGCTGTGGCTTGTCGTAGGTTGATAGCCATCAGTTGGTTGTCAGCCACTACTAGATCGGAGAAGTGGTGGTGAAGTAGTCCTTTTACCTGTTCTATGCCTTCGGTCTCCATGGCACAAATGGGTAGGGTGGTGTTGATCTCTTGCTCTGCTAGCCATCCTTTCAAGGCCTCAATCCGCTCCTTTGGGGCAATATCTATCTTATTGATGATGCCTACGATTTGCTGTTTAGAGGTGTTGGGTGCGATCCTATCTAATACACTTTGCCATTCTACAGCCGTCTCAGTCGGATCGATTACCCAAAGAATAAGCTCCGTATTGGCGACCTTTTCAAGCGTCCTCTCAATCCCAATTTGCTCTATTGCGTCGGTCGTCTCTCGTAGTCCCGCCGTATCAACTAGCCGGAATTGTTGCCCTTTAATATATAGGGTGTCCTCAATTGTATCTCTTGTGGTGCCGTGAATGTTTGAGACAATGGCACGCTCTTCATTAAGTAGCCCATTAAGAAGGGTCGACTTGCCTGCATTGGTAGCCCCAACGATAGCAATGGGAATACCATTTTTAATCACCTCACTAGTAGCGTAGCTTTCGGCTAGCGACGAGATACTTTTTCGGATCTCTTGGCACTGGTTCAGCAGTTCATCTCTTGGTACAAACTCCACTTCCTCCTCCGAAAAGTCCAACTCCAATTCAATAAGGGAGGCTAAACGGATGAGTGGTTCCCTTAGCTCTTCAATCTTTTTGCGAAAAAGACCCCGCATCTGAGTGATTGATAGTCGAAGAGCTGCTCTATTCGTGCTAGCAATCACATCTGCTACAGCTTCGGCTTGAGAAAGGTCTAGCTTGCCATTGGACAGCGCCCGACGGGTAAATTCGCCTGGCTCCGCCATCCTCGCTCCCGCTTGAATCAATAGATCCAAGAGTAATTGGGAGATCAGAGGGTTGCCATGATACGTTATCTCCACTTGATCTTCGCCTGTATACGAATGTGGAGCCCTCATTACTAGGATGATACAGTCATCTATCCTACTTCCATCCTTGGGATCGTATAACCAACCGTACTGAGTAGAGTAGGGAGCTGCGGTGAGTAGTGAAGTATCTTTTTTCGTAGGCCTAAACAGGCTATTGACTATCTCAATTGCCTTTGTCCCTGATACCTTAATGGTACTCTGTGCTCCCATGCCGTGTGGTGTGGCTACTGCACAGATTGTATCCTCGAAGTTATTGTGCTCCATTGGCTTCTACATATAGCATAAAGAATCCATCCATGGCGTCCACCTTTCCTCTCGCGAGGTACCCCAAAACGCCAGGATGAATTCAAAAATGTCTCTTATCTGTCCGCTATCGCGGTCCCCTCCTCAAAAGTTAGAAGGGCGGTAGAATCACTTCTTATTGCGATTGCCGTAGCGGCTACGGAACTTATCTACACGTCCAGCAGTATCCACTAGAGTAGCTACACCAGTATAGAATGGGTGTGAGCTACTTGATACCTCAACTTTAATTAGTGGATAAGTCACACCGTCAATCTCAATTTCCTCACGTGCATTAGCACATGAGCGAGTGATGAATGTCTCGTCATTTGACATATCCTTAAATACTACCTTACGATAGTTCTCAGGATGAATACCCTTCTTCATTATTATCTTATGCTTTAATTAGTTTCTGACTAATATTCTCTATTGGATTGCAAAGGTACATATAATACCATACATTTCCAAATATTTTACGCTTGTACTTCGCTTTTTATCGTTGTATGAGTATTTCTTGGAGCAGTGGAATAAGACTCTCTCTTATTCTGGTCGGGTTATTTCGGTGCTCTCCAGGTACTGAGAAAGCGTGTGAGGAATCGAATAGCTGGTCAAAGAGCCAACGGTAGGAAAAAAGCTCATCATTTTCAGCAAATAGAGCCCATGTTTTATCTACTTCAAAAGGAGAGGGTGCCAAAGCCTCTTCCAGATGAATGTATTTATCTATCTCGGTTTGAGTGGCATTACCGAATTCTGGCAAATATAATAGCTCCGAGGGTTTCATACAGGGGTTGATAACTATTCTTGGGCATCCCTTAATCCGTAGAGCGGTAAATCCTCCCATGCTGGATCCGATGACCAAATCAATTCCCTCATTGTCCACTACCGTTTGTGCTTGCTGAATGTTGGCGAGCATATTTTCGAAGGAACTCAACTCATTGCTAAAGGCTGGAGCAAAAAGGGTAGCCCCCTCTCCTAGTTGTCTTTGAAGTTCGGTTGCTGTGGCACCAAAAGCCCCACCACTGTAGCCATGGATAAAGAGTATTCTCGGCTTTCTCATTTTCTTATATTGAGCACTTAAGTAACGGTACTCCTCCTCGTATTGCTGATGCTTCGTGAGATCTTTTTCGGTAGGGTTAGGAATTCGAGAAATATCTAAATTGTGCTCCAAGTCGTGGAGTTTCACTGCCGTTGCCACTTGATGCTCTCCGATTGCTTTGATATAGGCTTCTCTGGTGTTGTACCGATGACTATTGAGTAGCTCGAGTGCCGTCTTAAGCGTCTCCCGTGCTTCAGAAGGCAGTTTCTCGCCTGCAATCTCCTCAAGTCTCTGAATAACCTCAGCAGTAGAGTGGGGCGTATCTTCACTCGCATCATGGAGGTACCCAGCTATCACCTCCACCCAAGTCTCCCCCTTGCTAGCTACCGTCTGAAGGTGCCCTTCAAAATAATCCTTCCCAGCCTTATCGCACTGACCCTTGTGGAGTTGCTCTGCTAAGCGTCTGGCACTCTGGATAAATAATGAGTAGTTAATCATATAAACTCTCTTTGGACCTAATAATACCAATGGCAAATATACCGAAAAGAACGCTTAACCGCTCTGCTGTTGCCTTGATAAAGTTATAAGACAAAGGTGGTAGAGAAGCCCTATTCCTCTGCCACCTTTGTCTTTTAATAAAGATGGGCACTTACTCTCTCATCATCTTATCAATGTCTATCACCTCATGGTGCTTCTTCTTCCGAGCGTGGAACGCTTTGTAAAGGGCAGGTACTACGATGAGGGTGAGAAGGGTCGAAAGGGCCATTCCTCCGATGATTACCCAGGCCATGCCAGTTCGTAGCTCGGCACCAGCTCCAGTAGCTAGTGCTACGGGGAGCATTCCGATAATCGTGGATAGTGCCGTCATAAGAATTGGACGGGTGCGAAGCTTCACAGCACGTATCACTGCCACATCTACTGCTAGCCCTTCTGCCATTGCTTCATTGGCGAAGTCTACTAATAGAATTGCATTTTTGGCTACCAATCCTATCAGCATTACCATTCCGAGCATCGCATAGATACTCATAGCTGTATTGCTGAGTGCTAGAGCAAGTAAAGCACCTACTACAGATAAAGGAATGGAGATCATCACCACGAGTGGGTCGGTCCAGTTATTGTAGAGGAGTACGAGTGATAAATAGATCAGCAAGAGTGAAAGCAGAATGGCGGTTTGGAGCACACTCATAGAGTCCGACATCTTCTTCATGTCACCCGTAGCTTGTACCTCGACCCCTTGAGGCATCTCCGCCCGGTCCAGTGCCTTCATAAATTGCTTTGAGATGGCCCCCGGTGATACCCCGTATGCCTGAGCACGTAGTGTGACAGAGCTATTGCGATTGAAGCGCTCTAGACGGCTGGGCCCAATGCCGAGGTGTATATCGGCAAACTGTGCTAAACGGATCTGGTCGCCACGACCATTGGTCAGCATCAGGTTGGAGACATCGTCAATAGATTGACGGGATGCTTTATCAGAGCGAATGTTGATAGCATACTCCTGCTCCCCTTGGGTGTATCTCAATTGGTCATTGCCTTGGAAATACATTTGCATCATCATACCTACGTTGTCGAGGGTGAGTCCGAGGTCCGCCATCTTGTCCCTCTGTACCTTCACTACCACTTCGGGTGTGGCGTTTTCTACCGAAAGGGTGGGCTGTACTACACCTGGGATGCCCCTCATTATATCAAGGGCTTTATCGGCATAGGTAGCTACCGTATCCTTGTCGGATCCTGAGATAATGTACTCCACCGCTGCCTTGGAGACGGTGCCAGTCATGCTCACGCTATAGATATTCACTCGGGCGTCCACTAAGTGGTCAGATAGCGGTTTTCGGATCCGCTGGATATAGGCTTCGGTTCCCTCTTTCTGCTTTTTGAGTTTTACATTGAGCTCAGCCAAATAGGGCGTTCCTTTATTGCTCTGTGAATTGTCGCTGGTTTGCCCTACCATAGTCACCACTTTCTCCACTTCAGGGCGTTTCATAAACCAGATTTCCGCCTTCCGAACCAATCGGTTGGACTCCTCCATGGAGATATCTTTGGGCATCTCTAGTTGCACAATGCACTCACCTCGGTCCATATAGGGCTGGAACTCAAAGTTCACAAAGCCCAATGGGAAGAGTAGTAGCACGGAACCCATTACACAGAGTACAATCACTAAGAGGAGCCACCTATGCGAGAGCCCCCACTGGGCGATAGAGGAAATGTGAGTAGCAAACTTGTCGATCCCATTTTCAAAACCATTGAGTATCCGTCCGAATGGTTGCTCTTTATCCAGTTGCTTAATATTGCCAAAGCGAGAAGTAAGCAAAGGAACTAATGTAAGTGCAGCTAGTAGACTGAGGAGGATCGCAATAACGATGACCCCACAGAACTGCCGTAGAATATCGGAAACCAGTGTGTTTGTGAAGATGATAGGGAGAAAGACTGCCACCAGTACTAGGGTGACTGAAATAACGGTTAGCCCAATCTCGTTCATCGCATCAAAGGTGGCCTTGAAGCGATTTTTGCCCATCTCCATGTGTCGGTAGACGTTTTCAATCACCACAATAGCATCATCCACCAATACGCCGATCACGAGGGAGAGGGCTAGGAGCGACATCATATTGAGGGTAAAGCCAAATAGCTTCATTCCGATGAAGGAAGAGATGAGGGATACAGGCACTACCACCATCACGATGAGTGCATTCCGTACGTTGTGTAGGAAAAATAGAATCACAAGGGAAACCAGAAGCACTGCCAAAAGGAGGTCGGTAAGTACCGACTTGATGGCATTGCTCGTGAAAGTGGTGGTGTCCTGTGCCATCTCTATTTTAAGCCCTTTGGGGGCATACTGATTTTCAAGCAACTCTATCTGCTTATGGACCGCTTTACTTACTTCAATGGCATTGGCATCAGACTGCTTTAGGATATTAATCAGAATAGCTTCTTGTCCGTTGACACGACCAATTTTTACAGGGTCTTTAGTGCCATCTGATACCTCTGCCACATCCTCCAAGCGAATCATGGCTCCATTGGCGGAGCGAATCACTATCTTACGTAGTTCATCAACCGAAGTGATCTTGCCCGATAGCCGAACTGCCATCTGAGTGGAGGGGCTCTGTAGATATCCAGTAGGGAAGTCTAGGTTGGCACCTCGTATGGCACCTTGGACCATCATTGGGCTGATGCCGAGGTCGTGCATACGGTCTTGATTGAGATTGACCTGAATCTCGCGCTGTACACCACCCACGAGGTCTACATTGGCCACTCCTCGGATATGAGAAAGGTCGGGGCGTACTCGTTTGTCCACCAAGTCGAATAGCTCAGTAGAGCCTATGTTGGCTCGTGCGGAGAGGATGAGGATTGGTTTTTCATCTACGGAGACTTTGGAGATTCGTGGGGAGAGGATATCACGTGGAAGCTCTGCCCGCTTGGCATTGAGACGATTTTGGGCTTCGGTCATTGCTTTATCAATGTCGGTGCCAAACTCAAAGGAGACCATAATCATCGACATTCCTTCAAAGGAGTAAGACTGTATATGATCAATGCCCTCCATACTGGAGAGTGCCTCCTCGGATTTCTGAGTGAGGGAAAGCTCAACCTCGCTCGGAGAAGCCCCAGGGTATACGATCTGAACCGTGAGGATGGGTGGGGTGAACTTAGGCATCAGCTCCGCACTCAGGCTCTTGAAGCTCAGATATCCCAAAACGGCCAATAATATAAAAAGAACCGTAACGTATATGGGGCGTTTGATTGAAGTTTCAACTATTTTCATCGCCTTATTCGTTTAATGATTCTTTGATGCTTTTGACTGGGGCGCCATCAGAGATGTTGATCAGCCCAGCTACTACTAGGCTATCGCCTTTTTGAAGCCCATCAAGGACCTCAATGTGATCTCCTACCGTGTTGCCGGCGGTGATGGCCTTTTGTAATGCCATACCGTTGCGTACAATGTAGACTTTTGCATCATTGATACTTCCGATGATGGCTTTACGAGGGATGAGTATGCCAGTTTGCTCCGATGCTCCTGCAAATGAGATGGATACGTACATGCCTGGGTGTAACCCTTCGGAGGTCTCTTTATCAAGTATCACATCTACGGGAAACGAAAGGGCTTGGTTGGCTTTGTCGCCGATCATGGAGATGTGTCCGGTGATCTCTCGGGTGGGGAAGAGCTCGCTCGTGAGGTGTACGCTCTGGCCTTTGGTGAGCTGAAGACGCTGTCGCTCGGTGACGTAACAAGAGACTTTGAGCTGGGAGTCGTCAACGATCTCAAAGAGCTTGGCCCCGGGATTGAGGAAGCTCCCTACCTCTACGTAGCTCTTGTAGACTTGGCCTGAGGTGGGGGCCACGACCGAAGCATCGGAAAGGCGGCGACGAGCAGCAGTGTAGCGCCCTTCGGCAGCGACCATCTGGGTATGCATAGCGGCTAATTGCTGGTCGGAAACCCCTCCTTGTGCGTGTGCATTTTTGAAGCGTTGGTAGTCTCGCTGAGCTGCCTCAAAGGCTACCTTAGCCGACTCTGCATCGGCCCCGAGGGTTTCGGCATCGATCTGCAGGAGCAATTGACCCCTTGAAACTCTATCGCCTTCTTTTGCTCGAAGGGCAATGACACGCCCACCTATCGCTGAAGTAAGGGTTTGGTCGTGAATACCACGCACTAGTCCGTTGGCGGTGAAGTCTAGGGAGTAGGGGCGTTCGTTGACGATTTCTGTGCGAACTGCCACGGCTGTTTGGTCGAGTAGGATACCCTCTGTCTTGGCTGCAGTACTTCTTTTATTGCCAATCAGGGTGAGCACGATGATCCCGATAACTACTATGATGACTATCGGGAGGAGAACTTTCTTTTTCATAAGAATATATATCGTTTAATGGTTGTTGGTGATCATTTCCATGACTTCGCCATTGACTTTCTTTAGGTCTATATAGGCTTGCATGTAGTCTCCTAAGGCGCTAGCATAGGAGAGCTGTGCCTGTATGAGCGATTGGGTAGCATTGAGCACATCGGAGAGGGAGGCAACGCCGGAGTCGAAGTTTTTCTGTGCCAGGTGGAATACCTCTTCGGCTAGGGCTTGGTTATCTTTTTGTAGGGCGATGGTACTCTTGGTGTCTTGTAGCTTGAGGAGGGCATTTTGGCGTGCCATCTGTAGCGATTGCCCTAGCATCCGTAGATCCTCCTGTGCTTTGAGGAGGTCTATATGGCTCTCCTTTACCTTGGCAGTTCTCGAGAGTCCACTGAAGATGGGGATCTTAAGGTTGAGGCCTACCATGGCGGTGGGATAGCTATAGCTATTGGTGCTCTTGAAGAGTTGGTCGCTCATCCTATTATATTGTAGGTTGAATATCAGGGTGAGGGTGGGGAGGTACTCGTACTTCTTGGCTCTATTTTGTAGCTGGGCCATCTTTTCGCGTGCTAGTAATTGTCGGTAGGCGACTTGCTGCATGAGGTTGAAGGGTCTGAAGGTGTCGGCTTGGCTCTGACTGTCTACTAGTGAGAAGTCCATTGGCGGTAGCGAAATAGGTTGGTCGATATTCCATCCCATTTGTAACTTGAGTAGGTTTTTCTGTACCTCAAGGCCACTTTCAATAGCCGCTTTTTGCGTCTTTAGGTTGGTGAGATTGACCCGTACTCGGTCTACGTCGATACGCTTGACGAGGCCGTTGGCGTAGTTGACCTCCATCATTTTCAGCATCTTCTCTACAAGGTCTACACTTCTCCCCATCTGCTGTACGGCATAGTCTGTTACCTGAATGCCGTAGAATAGAGTGGCGGTTTTGGCCACCACCTCTTCCTCTGTAGCTTTGGCACCAAGTGTAGCCATCTCCTGGGATACCTTCGCGATGTTGAGGGTGTTGAAGAGTGGCATATTGAGTATCTGTTGGCTAAGGGCTATCCCTGCATTGGCTGTGTACTTAGTGCCCATCTCCACGGTCATGTACTGCGATGCATTGGGGTCGCGCATCTTCTCTGGGAGCATATTATTCATGAAGTTGGGCATCACAAACTTTGCCTTTTTTAGGTTGTCATTGACGCCAGCAGAACCATTGATTTGCGGAAGAAGTGCTCCGAGCACCTCCTGACGAGCCAGCTTTGCCTTTTGCTGCTCGTAAGCAGACTTCTGGATGTCGCTATTGTGTTGGAGTGCATATTCCAGGCAGTCGGATAGCGTGTAGACCTCTTGGGCAGTGGCTTGTGTGGTCATCAGAAGTAGGGCGGTGTACACAATCCACTTTCTCATCTTGCCAATTGAGGCGAAGGTGTCTGTGAATCGACCACCATCAGCATAAATGTTTTTGGATAGATACATGGTTGTGTGTTATTATTGTGTTGGTTGTTAGTTTTTATTCTTTGAGGAATGCCCGCAGATAATACTTTATAATGTTGGCAAAGTATTCTCCCGAATAGGGGAGGCGGCTACTGGTGACGGAGTGGATGTAAAATCCAAATATGGAGTAGGCCATATACTCGCAGACGAAAGAAATGTCGATATCTGGGCGATAAACCCCTTCCTGGATCCCTTGCTGGAGGTTATTGGCCATTTTCTCCCGGAATAAATTGGAGCCCATAATGTGCCCGAGCATCGCTTGATTGGGGTTGCTCTGCATGAGGTCGGAGAAAAATATAGGATTGAGCTCGGTAAATAGGTTGTCGAGCTGATTAAAACAGCGTATGACGCTCTCTTCGGCACTTATATCGGGATTATCTAGATCTTTCAATGTGGCCTTGAAATCTTCGGAGATCGCCTGGACACATTCCTTAAGTAGCTCCTCTTTGGAGCTGAAGTTATTGTACAGGGTTTTCTTGGTGATGCCCATCTTCGTTGCCATATCATCTAGGGAAAGTCTGAAGCCTTCTTGCTTGAGGATCTCTATTGCCTTTCCGATATATTGTTTTTTGCGGTCGGTACTCATATAGTTGGTTGTTTTTAGTATGATTCGTTGTATCTTGGGACAAATATACACTTTTTCTACTATAATAGTGTAATTGGTGCATATTTATTTCTTTGTTGGCTCTAATATTTTTGTAATAGGCATATAATCAATTGGTTATAGGAGTGTTAAAATTAGGCTTTTGTGGGGTTTTGCGAAGAAAAAGACGGGTATTATTGTTTTTTGCCATATTATTGCCGAAAAATGGTGCGGATAGGGATTATTTGGAGAATGTTGCACGAAGTGCCATTCTCGCACATTTGAATCAAATGCGCTGAGACTTTGAACGAAGGATGAGATGCAAGGCGCTGAGGGTGAGGGCGCTGGGAGCGTACTCACGTACGTGACCGAGCCCGAATCCCGAAAGCAACGCCGCAGATCGCCTTCGTGCAATAGTCTCATTTGGGGCGTTTGTAACCTATTGATAATGAGTGCTGTATTTTGGCGTTAGTTGAGTTGCAACTAAGCAATTGCTTTGTTGCATCTCGTCGTTTGCTTAGTTGCAACTCGCCGATTGCTTAGTTGCAACTCAACTTTTAGCCTGCTCGGTTCTTAGATTTTTTGGGGAAGTTATCGGGGGATAGCTTCTATCTAATTTAAGTAAATAGGTGCTTTCTTATTTAGAAATTGGTAAGATTAAGGTGATAATTTGATTAGTTATGAAAATATTATATATATTTGTAGGTAGTAATAGTTGCAATATTAATATTATGACGGAGAACGAATTTAGATTGCTATTTGATACCAACCCTAAGAATCTGCAGTATAAGCGACAGATTGTGGAGTATCTAGTGGATAATGGTCCTGAGACCTTGCCGGTATTGGCTCGCTTCTTGGGGGTGAGTGTGCCGACGATCAGTAAGCTGGTGGGGGAGCTGGTGGATCATGGGCTCTTGCGTAATTTTGGTAAGCTGGAGGCCTCTACCGGTCGGCACCCCTTTCTATTTGGGCTGACGGATAAGGACTTTTACTTCCTAGGGGTGGACTTTTCTTCGGAGCATATCAGCTTTGTGCTGATGGACTTCTCTGGTAACCAGGTGCACTCTAAGATGGATATCCCCTTTAGGTTTGCCAATACAAAGGAGTGCCTTAATACTATTTGCAATGAAGTCAATAATTATATGGATCACGAAATAGATGTGCCACGTCACTCTATTGTGAGCATCGGTATCAATATTCTGGGCCGTCTCAATCCACATACTGGCTATAGCTATACCTACTTTAATTTTGAAGGGACTCCTCTCGCCACCTATTTTACTAATACCTTCGGCATCCCTACATTTATCGATAACGACTCGCGTGCTGCTGCATACGGGGAGTATATGTTGCATTATCGGCAGAAAGGGGAGAATCTGCTCTTCGTGCATGCTACGTGGGGGCTTGGCCTAGGCATCATTATCAATGGTGAGCCCTATGCGGGAAAGTCGGGCTTTAGTGGAGAGTTTGGGCATACCCATTGCTATGAGAATGAAGTGATTTGCCACTGCGGCAAGAAGGGGTGCCTAGAGACTGAAGCCTCTGGACGTGCTATGCACCGTAAGTTTATTGAGCGTGTGAAGCAGGGTGACCGCTCTATCATCACAGATAGTGGAAAGAAGATTGAGGATATCACGCTGGATGACCTGATTGAGGCAACGCTGAAGGAGGATATGCTCTGTATTGAGATTCTGGAGGAGGTGGGTGAGCAGCTAGGCTTGCATTTGGCCAACCTCATCAATATCTTCAACCCTCATGTGGTGGTGATTGGTGGTCCGCTGGCACAGGTGGGTGACTACCTTATCCACCCCATCCAAAGTGCTATACGTAAGTATTCGCTCAACATGGTCAACCAAGATACCGAACTAAAGCAGTCTATCCTCCTCCGCTATGCTGGTGTGATGGGGGCTTGTATGCTGGCAAGGAAAAAGGCAATCGCCTCCCTCACTGATTGACATAGTCTTTTCCGTAAAATAAAGGTCGTTCAAAGCGTTGGCTCTGAACGACCTTTGTTCTGTATGCTAAGCATCTCTTGTTTATCTATTCTGCTGTTTTCTTGATGCGGGCGAGGTAGCAGGAGCGACAGAGGCAGGCGTATTCTTTCAGCCTCATCCGATATTCTGCGTGATGGGGTGACTGTATCACCTTGAGACTACTGC
>ERZ1031273.353-NODE-353-length-17799-cov-7.663886_pt1 | contig 17799 bp, 15 predicted proteins | sample MGYA00516575_ERZ1031273 | MGnify/ENA primary metagenome ERZ1031273 (study PRJEB33718, sample SAMN03159816) | human skin metagenome | collected 2014-02-25 | study: EMG produced TPA metagenomics assembly of the PRJNA266117 data set (Human skin bacterial metagenome... | reverse complement strand
GAGCAGGTGGGGGCGGGAGTCGAAAAACACGTCGCGGCCATGGTGGTCGACATCAGGGACGTCGATGTGCACGGGTGCGAGAGTGGCGACGGCGCGCGGGGCGTCGGGGACCTGGACTAAGGCGAGCAGCAGAGCAACGGCGGGCAAGCGCAGATCCACGCGGTCGAGGCGCGCGGCGGCGACGACGAAGGCGGGGAGGGTGAGGGCGACGAATTTCTGGGCGTCGCGAAGCAGGCCGGCGCCAGGGACAGTCGCCACGAGCCACGCCATCGCGCCGGGCAGCAGCCACGAGACGAGCGGAACGACGAAACCGCAGGCCGCGAGGGCTAGCAGACGGCGCGGCACGTGCCGCCACGCAAGGCACAGAACCGCGAACAAGACGATGCCGGCCACGGCGAAACCGGCGGAACGCGAAGCGGGCACGGCTCCGGCATTCCAGATTCCGCCCAGCCCGAGCAGCGCGCCGAGTGTGCCGGTGAAGGTCTCCGCGCGCGGGGCGAAAGCGGCAGCGGATGCGGCGGACGCGGTTCCCGGACCAGTGCCGGCGCCGGCGTTGAGCACGGCAGGAATCACCCACGGCAGGCATGCGGAAAGGGAGAAGAAGGTAGCGCGACGGGTCGTCGTCAAGCTTGCCAAGAATGCGAACAACCCGCCCGTTGGCGTAAGGGAGGCGCCGCAGATGGCGAGCAGTTGCGCGGGGCCGCGGCAGAGCGCGACGGCGGGCAGCAGCCACGCGGCCAGCGCCAGCGACCATTGGCCCTGCAGGAGGCGCTCGACGGCGAACGGGTTCCACACCGCGACCGTCATCGCGGCGGCGCGCGTCCACGGCCGGTCGGCCACGCGCGCGCCGACCCACGCAGCCGCACCCGCGCCCGCGACCATCAGCACCGCCACGAACCACGTCGCGGGCACCAGCTTGCCGACGACCGCCAGCACCCCGTCCTGCGGCGCACTCCGCGCCGGTAAATCGCCGAAACCCACCGCCGCGTGCGTGAGCGCCGGGTGGGGCAGCACCATCATGTCGCGCAGCGCGAAAGCAGCCGACGGCGACGCAAATGACAGCAGGAACGGCCAGGTCAGCGCGCCGACGAGGAAGACACCCCATGCGGAAAGTGCGGTGCGGACCCACCAGCTAACGCCGGACAAAGATCACCACTCCCACGGCCGCGGCGAGCACTGCCATGAACGCGCCCAGGAACGCCAAGAATTGCAGGAATTTGAGCACGCGCACGCGGTCGTGGGCGAGGGCGAGTTGGGTGGCCCGCGTGCCGTCGTCAAGCGTGAATGAACCGTCAGCTGTCTCCCACGTCGCGCCCACGAGCGTTCCTGTGCGGCGCTCCACCACGAATGTGCGCTCGGCGTGGTAGTCCTCGCCTTCGAAAGTGCCGTGAAATTCGTAGGTGCGCAGGCCGTCGACTGTGCCCGGGCCCACGTAATCGACGGTGCCCTGCGCGTCGCCCACCGGGTCATAGACGCGGAAGCTGCGGCGGTCCGGCTCGAAGGGGAAGAGGAAGACCAGGCCGCGCGATGTCTCAGCTGTGTAGCGGGAGATCTCGTCGCGGAATTCACCGCCCGGGCCGCGCACCGTGATGGTCGCGTTCTTCTTCGCGCCGCTGACCTCGATTTCTTCAGCGATGTCTGCCGGCCCGGTCCAGCCGAGCGACGTCACGCGGTTATCCAGCGGTTTCATCGCCGTGACGATCGGCGGCGCCACCATCGTTCCCAGGACCATGCCGACGACGAACACGGCGACGCACCAGTACAGCCGCTTCATGGCCCTCCTTTACACTTGCAGTATCTCGAACACTAGCAAGCAGCATCACCCAATCCTCCCCGAACTCGAGGGCCTGCGGGCAGTCGCCGCCCTCGGGATCGTGGTCACGCACGTCTCCTTCCAGACAGGGCTGGGCAGCGCGCTATTCGAGCGCTTCGATTTCTTCGTCGCCGTGTTCTTCGCCCTATCGGCTTTCCTGTTGGCGCGCGGAAAAGCACGCTTATCGACGTACCCCTCCCACCGCCTCACCCGCATCCTCCCCGCCTACCTCGTGTGCGTGGTGGTGGTCATGGCTGCGCTGCCGAGCCTGTCCGGGCTGAATTGGCGGCAGGTGCTGGCCAACCTCTTTTTGGTGCAGATCTACGTCCCCGACGGGCTGGTGCCCGGGCTGACGCAGATGTGGTCGCTGTGCATCGAAGTGGCGTTCTACATCGTCTTGCCTGCGTATCTGGTGCTCGGGCAGCGCGGGCGTGCGGTCCTGCTCGTCGTTGCCGTTTCGTTCGGGTTGGCGTGGCCGTGGTGTATTCGCGGCTTCGACGCGCCAGTCAACCTCCAGATCTTCCCGCCGTCGTATGCTCCGTGGTTCGCCGTCGGACTCGGGTGCGCCGAGCTTGAGCGCGCCGGTGTCCGTCTTCGCATCGGCGGCCCAGTGCGCTGGCTATTTCCGCTGCTCGCGCTGGCTGTCGCGTGGCTCGCCGGCCAGGAGTGGGTCGGTCCGCGCGGATTGACGCACCCGAGCCCGTCTGAGTTCAACGCCCGGATCATTTTGGGCACCGTCTTCGCTGCTTTGTGGCTCGTCCCGTTCGCGCTGGCTCCGCAGCGCTCGGGCCGCGGCGTGTTGGCTAGCCCTGTCATGCGCGCGATGGGGCGCTGGTCCTATTCCATCTTCCTGTGGCACGTCGCGGTGCTGGAGATCGCGTTCCCAGTCCTCGGCCGCGAACTGTTCACGGGAAGCGTTGTCGACTTCGCGTTGGTGCTCGCCTTCACCATCGCCGTGTCAGTGGCCGTGAGCTACATCAGTTACGAGCTTGTCGAGTCCCCCGCCATCCACTGGCGGCGAGACAACTCACCGCGACGCACCCCGCCACCGTCACCGCCAGCGAATCCCCCGCATAATTCGCAGCTGGCCACGGTGCCCGCGCCAACCACAGGCCCATGACACCTGCTGCACCAGCGCCGAGCACCCACGGCGGGATCAGCGTGAACCGGCGGATCAGGAACGTCACTGCATAGGCTGCCGCGCCTGCGAGTCCGCCGGCAGCGACCACAGCTGCGACCGCTGCAGCCGAGACAACCAGCGCGGATCGATCCCGGGACTGGTCGCCGCGGCGCGCGCTCGTCCGCGGTGCCGGCGGGCTCCACGAACTCCACAGCACGCACAATCCCAGCACCATCAGACTGAGCGCGCCGCCGAAGATGAGGCTGGCGCGGAAGAACCCCTCCCCGGCAAAGCTCATTGTGAATGTGCCGTGGGTGCCGGCGGGGAGGCGGAAGGCTTGCATGCCGGAGTCGACACGCACGGGCTCGAGGTCGGTGCTGCCTTCCGGGCCGCTGACCGTTCCGCGTAGACCGTCGTTGAAGGACCGGGTGGTCAGAATGAGGCGGTCGGAGGGGGCGGGGTCGACGGTGCCGTCGAAAGGCGACCACGCGGCGGAGTGTTCGGAGCGGGTGAGCGCGACTGTCTCCGCGTCGGTGACGATGGTGTGATCGCCCGCAGGCAGCTCGACCGGGCCTTTGTCGTGATGTTCGCCGTCGATTTCGGCTGCGTGGGTCAACTCCCAGGTCGCGGCGCGGTCGGTGGTGAAAGCGCGGCGGATGACCTCGTCGGCCGGCAGGAGCCGCTGGAAGAAATACGTGTCGCCGGTCCCGGGCACCGCGACGATGCGCGTCACGCCCGCGTCGATCTCCTTGATGCCCGCCGGTTCATCGAGAGCGACACGGATCGGGCCGGCAGCGTCGCCGACACCGACGGTGAGAGGCTCACCCGCGTCGAAAGAGACCTCGCGGGAGCCACCGGGCCAGCTCACGGTGGCGTCGACGTCCTCGGTCGCGGTGACAGTGATCTCGTGGACAGGCGTCTCGGGGGAGACTTCGATCCAGGGAGAGCGGTCACCGGGAGTGGGGTGCCAGGCGGTGTCGTCGAGGCCGTCGACGGCCGCGGTGAGCGATTCCGCTGGTTTCGCACCGCCGAAGGACGTGGCATCGGCTGCCGACGACGACGCACGCACGCTCCCGCCCCTAGATGCCACAGCCACGCGCCGGGCGGAAGACGGGTAGTCGGTGACGCGGTTGCGGATTTCGCCGCCCTCCGACAGATCGTGCAGGTGAGCAGAGCTGGGGCCGGTCAAAGTGCCGTAATTGCGCTTCGCCAAGGCGGGGGTGTCGGTGACGATGTTGGCGTCCTTCGCGCTCACGATCTCCCGCGGCGAGTAGCCAAAGTTGCGGTCCAACAGCGGCAGGACCTCCCCGCCGCCGGCGACGGTGGGCAGGTCGGCTGCGGCGTCGGCGATCATCATGTCGCGTTGCGGTTCGACCAGGTAGACAGAGATATCGCCGAAGCGTTCGGGCTCGCCGAAGGACTCGTCGAGCGTCGGCGCATCAGGCCCGGAGGCCAGATCGTCGCGCACCACGACAGCGCCGACGCCGATGGCGCGCATGGCCTCTGGGGAAAGCGCCGCCATTTGCCCGTCGAGGCCGCGGATCGCTTCGGGGTCGACGAGCGGGACGGCATCGCGCGCGGCGAAGCGTGTCGATGTCAACCCTTGGATCGGTTCGTCGCGCGTCCAGCCCCAGGTCTGCCGCGCGAACTGCGCCTGCGGAACAACGAGGGTGCGGGTCCCGGCGGCATTTTCGTCAATGAAGGAAGCAGCGGCGTCCCAGTCCGACGACACCGCCGTCCATGTCCCTTCCGGGGCCAGCCGCAGCGTCCACGCGGGCGAGGTCGCAAGCACGGTGACCAGCACGCCTGCCACCACCACGGGCGTCCGCGCGCGGCTCAGCGCGTACCCGGCGCCCAGCGCCAGCGGGAGGCGCACCAGCGGGTCGAGTTTGTGGAGGTTGCGGAAGGGGGCGGCGGGGCCGTCGAGAAGCGAAAGCCACGCGGTGCCGAGCGGCCCGTGCGCGGCGGCGAGCAGCCCGACGCCACAGCACAGCAGCACGACGAGGTACCCGCGCCACGGCATGTCCCGCAGCGCAAGGCCCGCGAGCCCGAACGCGGCAACGGCGAGCGTGAGCAGCACGAACACGGGTTCCGCAACGAGCAGGTGCCCGGCGGTGCGCTCGGTGTCCACGAACGGCGCCCACGATGTCGTGCCGCGCAGCACCTCCGCGAGGTTCGTCCAGCGCGTGGTCACATACGCGGATTCGATGAAGTCGGTGAACGGCGGCGAGTACCGGCCAAGCACGAGCAGTGGGCCGATCCACCACGCGGACACGAGCGCGACGCCCAGCAGCCAGCCGGCGAGCGGCTTCCACGCTAAGCGGTAGATGAGCAGCACGAATGCGGGCAGGCACGCCATCATCGTCGCGGTCGCGTTCACCGCGCCCATGAGCGCCACAGGAATCACGGCCGCCGCGACATCGCCACGCTTGAGCCGCGGCGCGAGCAGGGGAGCGACCGTCCACGGCACCAGGGCCACGGGCCAGGCTTCAGAAGAGATCGCGGTCAGCGTCGTCAGCACGCGCGGGCTCAGCGCGTACAGAAAAGCAGCAACGCTTATCGACGCCCCCTTTAACCCCATCCTCCTTCCCAGCACCACCATCCCGGAGAAGGCGATCCCCATGACGATCGCCCACCAGATCCGCTGCGCCACCCAGTCCGGCAGCGGTTCCGTCAGCCAGAAGAATGCGCCGTGGGGGAAGAGGTAGCCGTAGGCCTGGTTTTGGATTTGCCCGAGGGTGAAGCGGTCAGTGTAGGCGTGCGTCGCCGCGGCCAGGAACGCGCCGGGATCGGCGGTGAGGTCGAATTTGGTGTCCGCGGCCGTGCGCCCTGGTGCCTGCAAAAACGCCAGCAGAGTCAGTGCGACCCAGCCGAGCAGATGTTGCCGAAAAGGGGTGCGCAGCGAGGGCATTTACTGCCGGGAGCCGTACTCCGGTCCGCCGAGCACAGCCTCATCGGCGGGCACGGCATTGCCCGACGGGACCTGGTTCTGCCCGGAGAACGACGCGATGCCCACCACGCCCACGACACCGAGCACGATGCCGGTCACCGAGCTGGCCAGCACGGGGCCGAGGGTGCGGCGGGACCAGGACTGGCCGGAGCGGCGGGAGCGGATTACGGAGGTCATGGGAATTGAGGGTACCAGGGGGATAGGATCTGGAAGGAGACGTCGATAAGCAAAAAGAAGGGGGGTGCCCGCGATGCGTGCTGGAGCTGTGGCCGTCGGCGCGCTGACGTGCGTGTTGTGCGTCGCGTGCGCGGGACCCCGCGAGGCGGCGGAACCGGTCACCGTCGAAGTGACCGAGACGCGCACCGTCACCGAGACCCCGCCGCCCGCTTTGCCCGAGGACCTGCGCGAACGCGTCGCATCGCTGATGGTCGTCGGCGTGACAAACTACGACGAGGCACGCGCCGCGCTCGAGCAAGGCGCAGGCGGATTGTTCCTGCCGAGCTGGTCCGACCCGGGGCTGCTCACCGAAAAAGGCCGCAATATCAACGCTTTGCGGGAGGAATTCGACCGCCCGTTTTCCGTCGGAATCGACTTTGAAGGCGGCCGCGTGCAACGGCATTCCGACATCCTCGGCTCGTTCCCGACGCCGCGCGAGCTCGCGCAAGAACCGCCTGAGGTGATCCGTGGCAAAGGCTACGACGTCGGCCGTACCCTCGCGGAATACGGCATCAACGTCGACTACGCTCCGCTTCTCGATGTCGACGCGGCCGGCCTCGACGTCGTCGGCGACCGCGCCTTCGGCTCGTCCCCCGAACGTGTTGCGGAAGTCGCCGTGCTCTTTGCGCAAGGGCTTGTCGACGCAGGCGTGACCCCCACCTTCAAGCATTTCCCCGGCCACGGGCGCGCCAGCGGCGACACCCACCAGACGCTGACCCACACTCCGCCGATCCAGGACCTGAATGTCTTCGATCTCGCGCCGTACGCCGCCGTCCTGCCGAAATTCCCGCACGCCTCCGTCATGGTCGGGCACATGGTCGTGCCCGGCGTCGGCGACGGGCGTTCACCGTCCTCGCTCAACCCCAACGCGTACGCCATGCTGCGCGAAGGGAACTACCCTGGTGGCCAGCCCTTCGACGGTGTCGTCGTCACCGACGACCTCTCCGGCATGCGCGCCATCACCGACCTCATGCCCACTCCTGAGGCCGTCCGCCACGCCATCGCCGCTGGCGCCGACCAGGCTCTGTGGTCCTCCGGCGCCGGGCTGCGCGAGGCCATCGACGGCACCGTCGCCGCCGTCGAATCAGGGGAGATCCCGCCCGCGCGCATCGACGACGCCGCGCGCAGAGTCCAGCAGCAGCTTATCGACGGCCCCCGCTAGCCCGCATTCCTCCCTTTTCCCAGTTGTCCATTACTCTTAATGCCCGTGAGTAGTGTGCAAGCCCAACGTGGGACAGGTAGCGGCCGCGGCGTGAAAGTCGCCGCCGGGTTCTTCGTCGGACTCGTCGTCCTCCTGCTGGGGCTCTACCTGGCAGATCTCGCGTTCAACCGGGGAAATGTTCCCCGCGGCACCGCCGTCGGTGGGGTGGAAGTCGGGGGGATGGCACCTGCGGCGGCCGTCGATAAGCTGAGCTTAGAGCTTGGCGACGTCAACGACGACCCCGTCACCGTCACCGCCGGCGACGAGAAAACTGAATTCGTCCCCGCCAGCGCCGGCCTCGGACCCGACTGGCAAGCCACCATCGACGCCGCTGGCACCGAATCCCCCAACCCCATCTCGCGCCTGATGGGTCTGTTCCGCACCAGAGAAGTCGACATCGTCTCCACCGCGGACGAAGCAGCCTTGGCGCCCACCGTCGAGCGTGTCGCCACAGATCTCACCGTCGAACCCGCCGACGGTGAGGTGGCCATCAAAGACGGCAAGACCGACGTCAAGGATCCTAAGCCCGGCCAAGACATCCCTGCTGACGAGCTCAAACGCGCCATGACCTCCAACTGGCTCAACCCCGACGGCGTCTCGGTCGCCCCCACCGTCACCGAGCCCGCGATCAACGAGAAACTCGTCAAAGACGCCGTCGACGGCCCCGCCGCCCGCGCCCTCGACGGACCGCTGACTTTGAAAGGCCGCGACGACACCGACGCCGTCATCGACTCCGAGCGCATCGGCGACATCGTGACCTTCCGCAACGACCCCGAGCAGCACCGCATCGTCCCCGAAGTCAACGCTGAAGCCGCCCAGGGCATCTTCGCCGAGCAGCTCAAAGACACCGTCAAAGAAGGCAAGAACGCCACGATCTCCGCATCCGGTGAAGTGACTCCGTCCGTCGACGGCATCGAGATCCGCTGGGACGACACCATGAAAGACTTCGGCGAGCGCGTGCTTGGCGACGAATCCCGCACCTGGGACGCCACCTACCGCGACACCCCCGCCACGTTCACCACCGAACAGGCCAACAAGGCCACCTTCGACGACGTCGTCGGCGAATTCACCACCGGCGGGTACAGCTCCGCCTCCGGCACCAATATCTCGATCGTCGCCGACACCGTCAACGGCGCCGTCGTCAGCCCTGGCGAGACCTTCTCCCTCAACGGCTACACCGGCCCCCGCGGCACCGCCCAGGGGTACGTGTCCTCCGGCATCATCATCGACGGCCGTGCCGGCAATGCCGTCGGCGGCGGTATCTCGCAGTTCGCTACCACCTTGTACAACGCCTCCTATTTCGCGGGCATGACCGACGTCGACCACACCCCGCACTCCTACTACATCTCCCGCTACCCGGCCGGCCGCGAAGCCACCGTCTACGAAGGTGCGATCGACCTCGCCTTCAAAAACGACACCCCGCACCCGGTGAAGATCGAGACCGCCTTCGGCGGCGGCGAGATCACCGTCCGCCTCAAGGGCGTCAAGGACCGCGAAGTCGAATCCGTCAACGGCGGGCGCTGGGCGTACACCTCCCCGAGCCCCAAGACCGTCTCCGGCGGCGAGTGCATCCCGTCCGGCGGCGCCCAGGGCTTCACCACCTCCGACACCCGCATCATCCGCGACCTGTCCGGCAACGAGCTCTCCCGCGAAACCCAGACCACGGTGTACAACCCGCAGCCGATCGTGCAGTGTGGCTAAGCAGTGGTTTTCGTCGGGCGCTCCAGCCCCCACTGGGTGAGCTCGATGATCTCCGCGTCGCGCATCATCAACTGGTGCAGCGGCGCGCCGGGAATCTCCCTGTTGACCACGTCAGCGCCGTCGACAGCGGTGAGCGTCGACGCGCTATTCGGCGTGACCAGCGTGTCGCGCCTGGAATACAGCGCCGTATAGACCACCGACGGGTCCGTATCCGGCAGAGGATCAGCGTGCTCGCGCATCCATTTAGATCCCGCCAGTTGCTGAGGCACGCTCGCGCTGAGAAGAAGCTTCGTCAGACCCGGATGCCGGTCGAACCGCCGGAGCACGCGCGGGGCCGCGCCTTCTAGATCCGTGCCGTGGAAATTCGCGCCCATCGCCACCACACGCCGCACTTTGTCCGCACCGCCCTGGGCGATGAACAGCTTCGTCAGCAGCCCGCCCTGCGAATGCGCGACAATATCGACCTGGTCCGCCCCCGTTACCGCGAGCACCTTATCGACGTCCGCCCGCAGCTGATCCAGCGAATCCTCCAACCTTCCCGTTCCGTACAGCCCAGGCAGGAACATCTTCCCGTAGTTGAAACCCCACACCCAGTAGCCGTTATCTCGCAGGTGCCGCGCGCTGCGGCGGAACCCGCTTGCCCGGCTGTGGATTCCGTGCACGTATAGCACCGGGGTTGGATGAGTCGGCGTGAAATCGGGGTCGTTGAGAACAGGCCTGAACAGGTTCACACCGCTACGCTAACAGTGCTTCGGCGTGTGGTCGCCCCGATCGCGCTCAAGACCCCACGTGATCAGCGCAGTGATCTTCGGGTTCTGAGGCATGAAAATGTGGTTGACCTTCCCGTCGCACACGGCCTGAACCTCGACATTTACAACGTCAGCCCCGTTTACCGACTCGAGCATGGAGCTTGTGTACGGGGTGACCACACCGTCGCTCGAGGAATAGAGCGATGTGTACACCACACGGGGATCGGTGTCCGGGAAAGTGTTCAGAGTGCGGATATGCTCCGAGTCCCAATGCTGCTGGGACGGAGACTGGATCGCGGAACTGCTCGATTCCCGCGCGTTTCCGCCCTCCATCAGACCACTACCCCTCGTCCCGTGGAAGGAGCCGCCCGCCCCGACAACGCGCCTGACATTGTCCGCGCCACCAAGCTGTGCGATGTACTTCTTGGCCAGCATCGCTCCTTGCGAGTGCCCGACGATGTCGACTTTCTCCGCCCCCGTTAGCGACTTCACCTTCTCCACGTTGGCGGCGAGCTCCCGTGCATTTGAGTCCACGTCCGCCAAACCGTAAAACCCAGGCAACAGTGCTTGCTTTGCAGGCGGCAGCTTGCCGAAGTCCCACGCGAAAACGCAATACCCGCGTTTCTTGAGAACCTTCGCCGTTGGGAGCCACATGGCTGAATTCCCTGCGGTTCCGTGCACAAACAGCACCGGCGTGGGATGCTCCGGTGCAGGGGTGCAGGAAGAATCGTTGAACAACGTGGCTGCCTGAGGACTCAGCCCGCCCGGGGCGAGCCCTGACGAGCCCAGCGGACCTGTGCCTGAAGAACCACTGCTCGAGCCGGCTGCTTCGCTACTCAATGCGCTGGATAACTGGCTGCCACTGGACTGAGCTGAAGAAGGGGCAGGCGCGGCCAAGAGACAGGCACCTGCGGTGAGCGCAGCTGCGGCACGACGGGAAAACTGTTTCATGCGCAAAACAGTATCAAGGGTGATGCACCCTTTTGGAAGGATTCGTCGGGCGAAAAATGGAGCCGGCGACGAGAATCGAACTCGCACTCTCAGCTTGGGAAGCTGATGTTCTACCACTAAACTACGCCGGCTTCGCTGCTCGGAAGCAGCGCAGATCATCGTAGCACCGCCCGTATCCGAGACTGAAAAACCCTGCCAGCCCGCGGCCGAAGGCGGCACCGTAAGATGAAGCCGTGCTTCTTTCTGACCGTGACATTCGTTCCGCCATCGACTCCGGCCGTCTGAGCATCGATCCGTTCAGCCCGGACCTGGTTCAGCCGTCCAGTGTGGACGTGCGCATCGACCGCTTCTTCCGCGTGTTCAACAACTCCAAGTACACGCACATCGACCCGAAGAAGGAGATGCCGGAGCTGACCACCGAGGTGGAAGTTCCGGAAGGGGAGCCGTTTGTGCTTCACCCCGGTGAATTCGTCCTCGCTGCCACCCTCGAGAATTTCGCGCTGCCCGCCGACCTCGCTGGACGCCTGGAAGGTAAGAGTTCGCTGGGCCGCCTCGGCCTGGTCACGCACTCCACCGCAGGGTTTATCGACCCGGGCTTTACTGGCCACATCACCCTCGAGCTGTCCAACGTGGCCAACCTGCCGATCACCCTTTGGCCGGAGATGAAGGTGGGGCAGCTTGCGCTGTTCCAGATGTCGTCGCCCGCCGAGAATCCCTATGGTTCATCTGCTGTCGGTTCCAAGTATCAGGGGCAGCGTGGTCCGACGCCGTCGAAGGCGTACCTGAACTTCCAGTAATGGCCCGCGGGGGTGATTCACCCCGTTTTCGGCATGGGCAGGCTCGAGTGATTAAGCTCGTTTTCAACAGGTTTTCATTAACGGAAAACGTTTTCACTTAGGAGACAGGAGTTCCCCATGACCACCCCCAACGACGCTGCTAACCAGGGCTGCTGCGGCGGCCACGACGACAAGAACGAACTCGGCCTCAAAGACGTGCACGCCACCAACGCGCAGTGCGGTTGCGAGTCGGGCCACTGCGAGTGCGGCCATCACATGACCTGCGACTGTGAAACAAGCGAGTGCGAGTGCGACTGCAAGAAGGGTCAGGGCCACGCACACTGCACTGAGCACGGTCATGAGCACCACCACGAAAAGGGCGAGTGCGAGTGCGAGCCGCACGAGGTCAAGGAGCCGGCGGGCTGCGGCTGCGGCCACGCTCACTAGATTCCCGGAGCTAAAGCGGGCGCGCGGTTTGCGTGCCCGCTTTGTTCATTCCCAATTCGGCTGACCTTAACCGCGATATGGGTCAAGGTGGGCGCGAACCTTGCATAATGTCCCGTATGCGCATGACTGTGATTGGCACCGGGTACCTTGGAGCAACGCACGCCGCCTGCATGGCGGAACTGGGGCACGAGGTGCTCGGCATTGACGTTGACCAGGCGAAAATCGACGCGTTGAAGAACGGCGACGTTCCGTTCTACGAGCCGGGGCTGCCAGAAGTGCTCAAACGCAATATCGAGTCCGGTCGCTTGGGCTTTACCACTGACTACGAGGAAGCCGCGGCGTTCGCGAACGTGCACTTCATTGGCGTGGGCACTCCGCAGCAGCGCGGTTCGTATGCGGCGGACACCAGGTATGTCGAGGCTGCGATCGACTCGCTGGTCCCGCACCTCGAGGGCGAGCACGTGATCCTCGGCAAGTCGACGGTGCCGGTCGGCACGGCACGCGCGCTGCAGGAGCGCGCCGACGCTGTAGCCGAGCAGGCCGGCAAGGGCGCGAGCGTCGAGGTGGCGTGGAACCCGGAATTCCTGCGTGAAGGCTACGCGGTCAAGGACACGATTGAGCCGGACCGCATCGTGCTCGGCACGCGCGGGGAGAATTCGCGGGCCGAGGAGGTCGCCCGCGAGATCTACGCGATGCCGCTCGGCAAGGACACCCCGTTCATCGTCACTGACCTGCAGACTGCTGAGCTGGTCAAGGTCTCCGCTAACGCGTTTTTGGCCACGAAGATCTCGTTCATCAACGCGGTCTCCGAGGTGTGCGAGATCGTCGGTGCCGACGTCACCCAGCTTGCCGACGCCATCGGCCACGACGACCGCATCGGCCGCAAATTCCTCGGCGCAGGTCTCGGCTTCGGTGGCGGCTGCCTGCCGAAGGATATCCGCGCGTTCATGGCGCGCGCCGGCGAGGTCGGCGCGGACCAGGCTCTGACCTTCCTGCGCGAGGTCGACGCGATCAACATGCGCCGCCGCCAGCGTGTCGTGGACCTCTCCCGCGAAACGCTCGGCTCGCTCATTGGCCGTCGCATCACGGTTCTGGGTGCGGCGTTCAAGCCGAATTCCGACGACGTGCGCGACTCGCCGGCACTCGCGGTCGCCGGGCAGCTCAGTCTCGCGGGCGCTGCTGTGCGCGTGTACGACCCGCAGGGCATGGACAACGCCCGCAAGGTCTTCCCCACGCTCGACTACGCGGCATCGCTCGATGACGCGCTCACCGACGCCGAGCTCGTCATCCTCGCCACAGAATGGGATGAGTTCAAGCAGCTGGACCCAGTACACGCAGGGAAGCTCGTCGCTAAGCAAACGCTTATCGACGCCCGCAATGTCCTCCCCGTCCAACCCTGGCTCTCCGCCGGATGGGACTTGAAGGCCCTCGGCCGTTCCCTGTAGCGCTTGTTGGTGCATGTGCTCGCGCACATTTCAAGATAAATTTTGATACATGAATAGTCTGCGGACATACCTTTCTGAAATGCCACAGCGAATCCCTGAGCTCATTAGAGTTTTGGGGGTTCTCGCGGCAATTCTCACGGCTCTGGGGATCGTCGCTACTGTTGCAGGTGGAAGTTCACAGGCGAGTCGCCAAGGTGCACCTGCAACACCCACTACTACACCCGCTGCTGAGCAGACCACAGTGCGGGAGACTGCCAGACCGGGGTTTGCGCCGGAGCCAACGAAACTGGAGATTCCCACCCACGATGGATCAGGGCAAGTGACTCACCCTTCGGTCGTGCACATTCCGCGCGGCTGGAATGGTTACGAGTACTGGATGGCGATGACGCCGTACCCGTTTGGCAAGGATTCGGAGGAAGACCCCAATATCGTCGCTTCGCACGACGGCGATCACTGGGAAGTTCCGCGGGGAGTGAGCAACCCGCTTGATGACGAACCCGGCGGCCGGGGCGCGTACAACTCCGACACCAACCTGGTTCTTGTTGACGGAACAATGTACATGACTTGGCGGAAAGTGACTGAGAACAGGAAAGTCGAGTTCTACATGAGGACTTCGACGGACGGAGCCAACTGGACAGAACCCGTGCTCATCGCCACGCCCACGCGTAATTCGCTTTCCCAATCCCTCGTGCGAATTGGCGAGGTGTGGCGGATGTACGCTGTCCAGACTTCGACCGGTGAGAATGAATTGGTGTACTGGGAGACCACTGATCTGGTTCCGACCCCGGAAAGCTGGGGTGCCACGAACCCCTGCGGCATCAACTCCTTGGGCCCAGATTTCGAGCCGTGGCACATCGACATCCAGCACGTCAACGGTTCCTGGTATGGGCTACTCACAGTCAGCCGATGGAACCAGAACGGGGTAGACAGCCGAGTCCACTTGATGCGCTCAGCTGACGGGATGAACTGGTCAGCTGTTTCCGAACCGATTTTCCCTGTCGCTGGTGGCTGGTACGACTCCCACTATAAGAGCGGGTTCGTTGTGCATCCTGACGGAAATAAGACCCGGATGGATATCTACGCAGCGGTTGTCGACTCTAAAACCAAGGCACGTTACGTCGGCAGAACGGAGGCGACGCTCCACGTGAACTCAGCTAGTGGTAACTCGGGCTAGTTCTGCTGGTAGTCCGCCAGGAAGTTGCCCAGGCGCTCCATCGCGTTTTCCAACTGGGACGCCCACGGGAGGGTGACCACGCGGAAGTGGTCCGGCGTCGGGTAGTTGAAGCCGGAGCCGCCGACCATGAGGATCTTCTCGCTCTTGAGTAGGTCGAGCATGAATTGCTCGTCGTCGTGGATCTGGTACATGTCCATGTCCAGCTTCGGGAACGCGTACATCGCGCCCTTCGGCTCGACGACGGAGACACCGGGGATCTCGCGGAGCTTCTTCACAGCGACATCGCGCTGCTTCTTCAAGCGGCCGCCTTCGCCGGTCAGGCCGTAAATGGACTGGCGTCCGCCGAGAGCGACCTGGATGGCGTGCTGGCCCGGCACATTCGAGCACAGACGCGTGCCGGCAAGCAGGTCCAGTCCCTCGATGAAGCCGGTGGCGCGGCGGCGCGGACCAGTAATCACCAGCCAGCCGGCGCGGTAACCGCACACGCGGTAGGCCTTGGAAAGACCATTGAACGTCAAAGTGACCAGGTCGGGGGCGATGGCGGCCATGGAGTGGTGCACGGCGCCGTCGTAAAGCACGCGATCGTAGATCTCGTCGGCAAGCACCATGAGCTCGTGCTCGCGCGCGACGTCGGCGATATCCTCCAGAACCTTCTTCGAATAGACCGCGCCCGTCGGGTTATTCGGGTTGATCACCACGATCGCTTTCGTGCGGTCCGTGACCTTCGAGCGGATGTCCTCGATCGACGGGTTCCAACCATCCTCCTCGTCGCACAGATAGTGGACAGCCTTACCGCCCGCGAGCGTCGTCGCAGCAGTCCAGAGGGGATAGTCGGGGGAGGGGATGAGGACCTCGTCGCCGTCGTTAAGCAAAGCTTGCGTCGTCATCGTGATGAGCTCGGACACGCCGTTGCCCAAATACACGTCGTCGATGTCGAAGTCTGGGAAGCCGTCGATCTCCTCATAACGCGTGACGATGGCACGCCGCGCCGGAATGATGCCCTTCGACGTCGTGTACCCCTGCGATGTCGGCAACGCCGCGATCATGTCCCGCATGATCACATCCGGTGCCTCGAAACCGAAGACCGCCGGGTTACCGGTATTGAGCTTCAAAATGGTGTGGCCGTCGCGCTCCATCTCCTCCGCCGCTGTCGCGACAGGGCCGCGGAGATCGTACGACACACCCTTGATCTTCTCCGCCTGATCGAAGTGGCGGTGACGCTTCAGCGGCGCACGCTGCTGCTTTTCCTGCTTGCCGGACTTCTTCTCTTTGCTCATACGGCAATTGTCCCAAAAATCCGGCGCCTATTTCGTGAAACGGTTCAACGCGCGCTGCGCCAAACTCATCGCCTCGCCCGTCAGCTGGTCACGCTGCAAAGTGCGCTCCACCTTCCGACGCTCCAACTCCAATCGGTTCGCCTGCTGCAACTCCCGGAACCTTTGTCGGTCAAGCTGCCGCGGACTCGGTGCGTACCAGCTGTCCGGCCCGGCCTTCATGATGTAGAGAAGCGTGAATAGCGTCGGGATGATCAGCAACAGCAACGCCCATGCCCCCGCCCCCGTCGCGGTCGAAAGCCCCACTGTTCCCGCGAAAGATGCCAACGACCCCAAGAGGAAAATGCCCAGACGCGTGTTCTTCCCGTTCGCGCGGGCGCGTTCAATCTCGCTACGCGTGAACGTCTGCTCGGCGACCTCCTGGCGTTGATGCTCCGGCAGATCACTGAACAGCGGCACCAAATCCTGCCGCGTCGTCGCCTGCTCTACCTGTTCGCAGCGACGGTTGAACTCGTCGCTGTCCAACCGGCCCTCGCCGAGCGCATAACTCAGCCGCGCCACGGCATCCGAGCGATCCAAATCCGACAAACGGACAAGATCACTGCTGCGCTTCTGCGGATTATGCGGGGGCTGATACGTCACGATTCCAATACTAATCCGTCCAGTGCTCCGATTCGCCTAGACAATCATTTGGCCTCAAATATTATGTAGCCTATGACCAATCCCAATGATCCCAACAGTTACCCACACTACGGCAGTAACCCCTCCGGCCAACCCGGTGGCTACGGTGCCGGCCAAAACGCCGGACAGGCGTACGGCCAGCACTACGGCCAGGGGCCAGGCAATGCGTACCAGGGGCCAGGCAACCCGTATCCGCCGACTTCCGGCTACGTGAACCCAGAATCCCAGTCCGAGTCCGGCCGCCCGCTTCACATTCCGCAAGCAGAGCTGCCTCCCGCTGAGGCAGTAGCCTTCGGCTTCAAGCGCTTCTTCACCAGCCAGTGGCACGTCTACTTGGGCTTGCTGTTCCTCCCGGCGATCATCGCTATCGTCGGCTTTCTCGTCCTCATTCTTCCGCAGATCGTGGCAGGCGCGGATCCCGATACCGGAGACCTCAGTAAAAGCGCGTTGATATCCATGGTCATCTATTACATCCTGGTTTTCGCTTTCTCGTTCGCGGTTGGCATCGTCTTTTACAAGACCGCGTTGCAGGACACCCGAGGTGTCAAGCCGACGTGGAGCAACATATTCAAGAATGTGCCGTGGGGACAGGGTCTTGCAGCTTATGCCCTAGTGATGGTCGTTCAAATCGCTTACATCGTCATCTTGGGTCTCGTTGCAGGTCTCTTGGCAAATCAAGTTCCGGTACTCGGGGTCATCGGGGTCATCCTTTCCTTCGTTCTCTGGCTCGGGTTGATCTTCCTCACGCCGATCCTGGTGATGGTCCCGCTCTATGCGATCGACGGAAAGACTTCCGCAATCGGTGCGTTCGGGGCCGCGTGGCATGACGTGAAAGCTCAATACTGGCGCGTTTTCGGTGCCTTGTTCCTTCTGGGAATCGCATGTATGGCTCTCGTTCTCTTCACGCTTGGCGTCGGGGGAATCGTAGCCGGGCCAATCGAGGTCCTGGGCATCGTGTTTATTTACCGCTGGATCAGTGAATACGGGAAGGCAGGCCAGGCGACGGGGCCGGCAGGTAATCCCGGCCAGCCGTACCAGCACCCGGAGCAGCCGGGTGGCTACATGAGCATGTACTAAAACGCTGCGCCAAAGACCGGGTCCCGTTGTGGGGCCCGGTTTTTGTTTTGGGCGTGCGGAAGTGGCCGTGGACATGCCTGATTCACGCGATGTGCGTGGTCAGATCTTGTCTGCGGCTTTTTCGCTATTTCCCGAACAGTAGGTGCATGGCACCGTATTGGTGTGTGGTGTTCGGTACTGGTGTTCCGCGCGGTGAGATCCATGTTGGTGTCCCATCGCGCATC
>ERZ1031273.352-NODE-352-length-17919-cov-7.766682_pt1 | contig 17919 bp, 14 predicted proteins | sample MGYA00516575_ERZ1031273 | MGnify/ENA primary metagenome ERZ1031273 (study PRJEB33718, sample SAMN03159816) | human skin metagenome | collected 2014-02-25 | study: EMG produced TPA metagenomics assembly of the PRJNA266117 data set (Human skin bacterial metagenome... | reverse complement strand
AGATCTACACGTAAGGAGTCGTCGGCAGCGTCAGATGTGTATAAGAGACAGAAGGGTTAGAGACAAAATTCCACATCCAATAATTACTGCAAGACTATACAGTCTTCCACTGATTGATGCCTCATAATACCCTGCAAGTTGCAGGGCTGCCGTGATTGGATAAAAGGTTGTTCCCAAAGGCAAGAGGTTCGCAAACAAACCTGCGAAAGAATATACTTCTGCGAAAACAAGAGCAAGCCAATATCCCTTTTTTATTATAGACACAAATGCAATAATCGGTGATATTACTATAAAAATACCAAATCCATTTAGCAGATACACCTTCATCATTATTAGTACACTATTCAACTGTAAATCGTTGAAATGAAGCATCGCCTCCACAAAAAATGTTATTGCAAAAAGGAGCAAATAGATAAATAAACTCAGGAGTAATGTAAGCGTTAGTTTGGCTTCTGTAAGTTTGGATTCATCAACAGGAATCATCCGAAGAGATTTAAGCGTGTCCTCCTGTTCTTCTCGACATATCGTGTAACTGCCTAAAAGAGCAATGATACCGGGAAGAACGAAAAAAGTCGCCAGAGAAAGGACAGACTCCATGTACCACCCCACATTATCAATGTAACACTTTCCATAATGTACAGATAACCCTTGTGCATATACAACTGCGGCTACCATAAGAGTTGAAAAGATTGCAAGCCAAAGAACCTTTGACCTTCGCAGTTTCCATACTTCTGTTAATAATAAGTTTTTCATTTTCTTCTCACTTTCCTAATTTTAATATTTTATAGGCAAGAAAGACAGAGATTATGTCCCATAATCCTATACAAGAAATCGCCATTGATATATTTAACGATTGCCCTAATGTTACACCCGGAATATTTTGTACTATTAAAGCTGCGGCACTTGATAGTGGATGCAGATATGGATTAACCATTAGCAAAAGAAATCCGGAAAATGTATAAAGCAATGTGACACATACTGGCAGAATATATCCTTTTTGTATTAAAGCTACTGCAAGTACCGGCATCATTGCCAGCGAAATTACAGAGCCTATTTCCAAACTTTTTGAAAGCAAAAAGTTACTGCTTTCCCAGTCAAAATCAAAGTATCCGAAAGCTGTTCCTAACAATCCGGACAGAATAGCGGAAATCAACATAAAACTCATAGAGAATAAAAATAGAACGATAAATTTACTGAAAAAGAATTTTATCTTACTGATTGGTATAATCCAAAGTTGTTTTAACACATCATTTTGATTCTCCGTATAAATAATCAAAGTAGAAAGCATTCCTAAAATAACCGGTAGTATGATCCATGGAGTGTAACTAAACACCGCCCATTTATAGAATTGAATCGCAGAAATTCCAGACGCTACTTCTCTACTGAAATAAATTAGTGCAACAAACGGCATAACTATTGACGAAAGCATCAACAGCCAGACTGTTTTTCTGCGTTTCAATTTATGAAATTCCAGTTGGAGTAAATTAAGCAATTCCTTCTCCTCCTGTAATTCTTTTAAAGTAGTCTTCCAATGTGTCATTGCAAACTTGTGAACCCATAACTGCAATATCCTTTAGCATAAATGCTTTATTTATTGCGGCCACATCTAAAGACGTATCATAAATTCGTATTGTTTGTTGGTCTTGAATGGAATAATCAGTCAAATGAAACTCTTGTTCTAAAATCAACGCCGCTTTAGAAACATCTGAAACAAGAATAAGAATACACTTCCTATTCTTTTCCTCAAGCTCACGCATCGAGCTTTCTTCCAGTAAAACCCCGTGATCTATGATGCCTACATCATCTGCCAAAAGTGCAATTTCTGAAAGAATATGACTTGAGATCAAAATTGTTTTTCCTTGCTCCATACTCATAGTTTTAATAAACTTACGAACTTCCGCAATACCAATAGGATCAAGACCATTTGTTGGTTCATCCAAAATCAAAAGTTCAGGATCGTGAAGAATTGCATTTGCAATTCCGAGTCTTTGCTTCATGCCAAGAGAATATTTGCTAAATAGCTTTTTATCCTTGAATGGAAGCCCAACAACATTCATCGCATGCTCAACTGCATTAGAGGACGCTGTCCCTCTGAGCTTTGCAAATATTTCCAGATTTTCAGTTCCTGTTAGATTAGGATAAAATCCCGGCGTTTCAATAATTGCTCCAATTCGAGGATAAAGTTCTTTTTCATGTTTCATTATATTTTGTCCAAAAACTTCTATCTCTCCGGATGTAATAGATGTCAATCCAAGAACGGTTTTCATTATAGTTGTTTTTCCCGCCCCATTACGTCCAAGTAAACCATAAATACGACCACGCTTTACATGAAGATTAACCGCATTAAGTACCGTTTGATCGCCATAAACTTTTGTAAGTCCTTTTGTTTCGATTACTAAATCTGTCATTTTCAAATCTCACTTTCTTTTTAATAAGTTCTTTTCTTTAAAACTGCAATAGAAGCCATCATTGAAACTACGCCAATCAGCAGTAAAGAGCACGCACAAACAAGAGGCGTAATAGTCAATGTAATTCCCTGACCCCAAAACTCAACCATTTCAGTTGCAGCAGCAGAAGTCTTTGCATATATGCCCATGGCACTGATTAGTGGATGCACTCCCATAAGATAATTCGGAGCAAGCACAGCTGGAAAAAGATAAAGCAGCGTAGCTCCAATCGGAAGAACATAGCTTTTAGATACAATCGAAAGAAAAACGATTGGAAGCATGGCTACAGGAATCAAGATTCCACCAGTCAGAAACAACGTAACAGCTTGCAAAATAGTATGTGAATTGAAATCCGGAAAATTACCAGTAATTGCTCCGCCAATTACACAAAATACGAAGGTAAAAAGACATAGACTTACCGATAAAATGATGATTACAATCACTTTTGATATATATATTTGCGTTTTTGAAAGAGGGATAGTAAGAATCTCTTTCCATGTGTTGTTTTTATGCTCTTCAAAAAACAATGTTGTTGCAATCAATCCAAGCGAAATAGGCAAAAAAAGTCCAGTCAAATTTTTAAAAGCAAGCGTATAAAGATCTCCAAAGCTATCCATAATAGAACTACTCCTTGATATACTATAAGCCCGCTCGATAGCATATAGCCCCATCAAAAATGCCAAAGTAAATAAGCCCCAGAGCATCTTGTTTCTTTTCCATTTTTTAAATTCTGCTATTATTAACGTCATATCATGCAACTCCTTTCTGTTTCAAGTATATCAACAGAACCTTGTCGTAACCTTGCCGCAGTCTTGCTTTTTCCTTGCTTTAAAAGAAGAACCCTGTGAAAACTCACAGGGTTCTTGGCAATGTAATAGTAAAAGTTGTCCCATTTCCTGATTTGCTGGAAGCTCTGATAGTTCCGTTGTGTATTCGAATTAATTCTTTTGTAATTGCAAGCCCAAGACCATTTCCCGTTCCAGTCCGAGAAGAATCCACTTGGTACATTCGCTCGAAAATATGAGAAATATGCTCCGGTGAAATTCCTTTTCCGTTATCTCTTATCATTATTACTACTTCATTTGAATCTTCTATAATTGTAAAAATAACATGGTTCCCAGCGCTATGAGTAATGGCATTTTGAAAAATGTTATTTAATATTCGTGTATATGCGTTTGAATCTATATGTATTATATATTCCTCTTCAGGAATGGCGATCTCATATTGAAATCTGTGAGCTTCAAGCGTAGGAATCCAGTCTGCGACAATTTCACGAGATATTTCATTTAAGTCTATCTCTTCAAAGTGAAAAATTTGTTCACCCGCATCCAGTTTTACCCATTCAAATAAAGATTCCACGAATTGTCGTAAATGCTGTGCTTTCCCCGAGGCAATATGAATGTATTCTTCTTTTTCATCGTTTTCGACCAGTCCGCTTTCGACAGCATCTAAATAGCCAACCAATGACGCCAGAGGTGTTTTCACGTCATGTGAAAGACTGGTCATTAAACGTTTATATGCTTGTTCAGATTGTTTTTGCTGAATCAGGCGAGTTTGATTATTGATTGCAATTTCATTGATACCATAACAAATTTTTCTGGTTATATCGTTATCACGGCTCAGAATACGGCGGTTCATATTTCCTGCCTTTATATCATTTAGAGCAACTATGATAACATCAATCTGATTTCGAATCCGAAACAACTTACTTATAAGAAAAATAATTATCAGCAAAGCAAGAATTATAATAAATGTCAGCAAATAGTATAAAGTCATGTCATGCCTCCGCGTTAAAGCGATAACCTACACCTCTAACCGTTTGAATATAGTATGGATGTTCAGGATCTAATTCAATCTTTTTTCTTAACTTGCTTATAAAAGACATGATATTGCTGTCGTCAAACGCATACTCATTTTCCCAAACCTGTGTATAAATTTGCTTTTTTGTAAAAACACACCCCCTGTTTTCTGCAAAGAATACGAGTAAATCAAACTCTTTTCCCGTTAGTTCAATAGGTGTATTTGAGATCATAACAGTCCGATTGTTTTTATCAATCTGCATATCATTTAGGACAATTTTATCAATTTCTTTTCCAATTTCTGGATTTAAGGCGGTATAACGACGAATGAGAGAATTGACCCGAGCCATTAACTCTTTTATGCCAAAAGGCTTTGTTAAATAATCATCCGCACCAAGTCTCAGCCCGGAAACTTTGTCATTCTCATCACTTTTCGCTGTCAGCATCAATACCGGTACATTGCTCTTTTCTCGAATTTTTTTTAATACCTGAAATCCATCTAATTCAGGCATCATAACATCAAGAATAACTAATGCACAGTCATCTGTTTCTCTTAAGTACTTGAGTCCATCCACCCCTGTATAGGCAGACATTGCATAAAGATTTTCTTTTTCAACACACTTTTTCATAAGTGCACATAAAGATTTATCATCGTCAATGATTAATACAGTTTTCATTTATGTTCCTTTCGTTTTGCATGTAATGTCTAATATTTTTCTCGCTTCACATACCGAAGCTCTATATCGTAACCCAGAGCTTCCATCATTTTGACAAGCGTGTTGTTGACGATGGTTTCCTTGCTGCGGATCACCCGGTTCACACAGGGAGCGGATGTACTGATTTCCTTCGCCAGCTTTGCCTGGGTGATTTCAGCTTCAATACATTTCGTTTTTATGTTCGGGCAGGTCTTCGGAATCCCTTGATTTCAAGGCTATTTGGGTGCTTTTAGTCCTTCACTCTTGACATCAAACAGATACTCTCCACATGTTTCGTTCGCGGAAACTGGTCAAAAGCCGTTATTTTCTCGATGCGGTAGCCGCCGTCGCGAAAGAGCGCCAGGTCGTGGACCTGGGTGGTGGGATTGCAGGAGATGTAGACGATGCGTTCGGGTTGGGCGGCAAGGAGGTGCTGAATGGCTTTGGGGTGAATGCCCTGGCGCGGAGGGTCGAGGAAGACGACGTCGGGGCGTTCGCCGATGTCGGCGAGACGGGTCAGTTCGGCCAGGACATCGGCGGCAATGCATTTGACATTGGCCAGGTGATTACGCACGCAGGCTTCTTTTGCCTTCTCGACGGCTTCTTCGACAATTTCAACACCGATGACGCGCTGCGCATGGGCAGCGGCAATTTGGGCGAGGGTGCCTGTGCCCGAATAGAGGTCGTAGACAGTTTTTCCGCTGATGTCGCCGGCAAATTCCAGGGCCTTGGCATAGAGGTTCTTGGCGCCGGGGACGTTGGGTTGAAAGAAGGAAAAGGGCCCCACATGGAAGGTGAGATCAAAAAGTTTTTCCTCCAAATAGGCGCGACCGGCCAGAAGGTCGAGCGCATCCGCTTGAACCACATCGGCAGGGCTGTCATTGATGGTATGAAAGACGCTCACAAGGCGCATGGAGAGAGGCAGAGCGCGCAGACAGGACAAGAAGGCCTCCGTATCCGCTACCGTCCAAGAAAGGGCCGACGTGGTGACCAAATTGACCATAATTTCATCCGTCGTGAGCGATGCGCGGAGCACGAGATGGCGCAGGTAGCCCGTTTTTTTCGAGCGATGATAAAACGTCCATTGCTGCTGTTGGCAAAAGTGCTCCACGGCCTTGCGCAGGGTATTGAAATCCGGCGGCACGATATTGCAGCAGGTCGTCGGTAAAATGTCGTAGAAATGACGCGGGCGATGCAGGCCGAGGGTCAGAGGGCCGCCGGGCGTGAGATCACCGAAGGCATATTCCATCTTGTCGCGATAGCCTTCGATCAGAGGTGAGCGATGCAAAGAAATATCGTCCGAAAAGCCGGCATTGCTGTAAAGCGCACGCATCTGCTGACTCTTTAACATCAATTCCGCCTCATAAGAAAGAGTCTGGTAATTGCAGCCGCCGCAAACGCCCGCATGCGGGCACTTCGGGCGTCGCTCCATGGCGGAAGGCGCTAAAAGCTCCAAAGGATCCACTTCCTTCACGCCCTTATGGGAACGCTTCACACGGCATCGCCAGACTTGCCCCGGCAGCCCGCCCTTCATGCGCATGGGCGCCATGGCTTCACGGCTGGCGTGATCCACCGGCAACTCCAGTAGTTCCCCCACCGGATCCGGCGGCAAGGGCGCCAGCAACACACCGGTGGCCAAATTCGGATACGCCAGATGCTCCAACCGCACATCGACAATGGGATGTTTCTTCTTCGTCATAATCGGACCCTTTCTATTGCTAAGCTACTATTGATTATAGCGAAAATTGCCCCTTTCGCCCATCGACAGTGGAGGTAGAAAGGAATGGCCAATTCGTGTATACTTATTTCGTAGCGACTCCTGTAACGGAGCCCTAAAGAGAGAGAGGAAAATATGAAACAAAAGAAATTATTCCTCGCTTTGGCGCTAAGCAGTATGTTATTAACCGCTTGTAGCGGAAAGCCTGGTTTTGAGCTTGTCGATGTCAGCAGTGAAGACAGCAGCACCGAGGTTGAAGAAACGAAACAAGTAACGGAGAAGGTGGAACAGGAATTCCCGATTACGACGGAAGTCGACAGTTCCCTGTCTCCCGGCGAATATAAGATTGTACAAAAGGGCGAACGTGGGGAAAGCAATATCACCTACGAAATTTCCATGCGCGAAGGTCAAGAAGTTTCACGCAAAGCCATGTCCGAAGAAGTGCTCAAAAAGCCCGTGGCAGCCATTGTGAAGATTGCTCCCACACAGGATTTTAGCGATGTCGGCGCGCGCGAAATCATTGCGTATTCCGAGCCGAAATCCGACAAATACGCAGAACCGCCCCGTATCAACAATACCCGGACGGATCACGGCTTAGTAAAGCGCATTCTGGCGGATCCCGCAGCCCTGGAGAAGGATGGCGATGAACAAGAAGCATCGTCCGATGCGTCATCGCAGCAGTCCTCCAAAGTCAAGGACATTCGCATTGTCCCGGCCGGTCCTGAGGACAAGCCGGCGCAATCTTCCAAGACCGGAAAGCCCTCGAAACCTTCCAAGCCCTCGAAGCCTTCCAAACCCAACAATCCTTCTCACACGGAGCAATCCTCGAAGGCCCATTCGCAATCCAGCGCTCCTGCGCATTCCGAAGCGCCCCACACCGAGGAACCCGCCGAAGAGCCCCTGATCATCCCCGACACGGAGCAACCGACACCGCCCCAAGCCTCGAATTACATTCCGAGCATCCTGGATTAGTTTTGAAAACCAAAAGGAGCCGCCCCCACGGGGGCGGCTTTTACTATGAAAATAAGGAAGGCGTCCCAGAAGGCCGCCCTCCGCTTCTTCTGTAGTCGCCCGCCGACGGCGGGCACCTTCTTTACCAACCGTCGGCCGCCAGGCCGACTCCTTTCAGGCGCCGGAGGCAGCGACACCCCATGTTATTTTGCCGATTTGCGATTGAACATGGGTAACTCGGCCGGCGGTACCCCATGTTATTTATACAATTTGCGTTTTAACATGGGGTGATTTTTCGTGTTCGTGGCGCCTGTGCCCCATGTTATTTTTAATAATCGCGAAATAACATGGGGTGAGTTTTTCTTCTAAAGGCGTCTGAACCCCATGTCATTTGAACAATTTCCTTTTTAACATGGGGTGCTGTAGACGGAATCGCCCCATGTTATTTTCCCAAATTGCATTTTAACATGGGGTAATTCCGCTTTTTTACGACGCCGACACCCCATGTTATTTTCCCAAATCGCGTTTTAACATGGGGTAATTCCGCTTTTTTACGACGCCGACACCCCATGTTATTTTCCCAAATTGCGTTTTAACATGGGGTGCCGCCGCTGATCGACGCGCACGCAGGCACTGCAAGGCGCCGGAGGCGGCTCTGCCCGACGATTAGCAGTGCTTTTCGGCGCAAGTGGCATTTAGCACAGCATTTCGCTTTTACGTGTTTTCCCCAGAAGGAGTCGGCTTGCGACCGAAGCCGAACCACCCACGGTGATCAAGACTGCAGGTCCGTCACAAAAAAAGAAGGGGCGTGCGCCCCTTCTTTTTACGTTATTTTCTTGTCTTAGCGATACAGGTGAGAGAGATCCTTCAGTTTGAAGTTCGGATTGTAATTCGGACCCTGTGCGCCATATACGACATCCCAGTATACTTGTCCGTCCTCAGCTTTGAAAGAAGCTGCGCCGACATGCGTGAATTTGGGATTGACGACTGTGTGACGGTGCGGCCCGTGTTCCATTAAACGCGCAACAAAACGTTGAGCCGTTTCTACAGAACCGAGGGATTCGCCCATATAGGTATACATTCCCGTTCTGTCGAATTCACGTTTGTAGTTCAAGCCGTCCGGGCGAGTATGCGTCATTAAACCGGTTGATTCACGCACACGCGATTGTGCTAATTTCTCCAAAACCGGATCTACAATCAACTGGCTTAAGCCATTCTTTGCACGCTCTGCATTCAAATACGAAATAGCACTTGCCGCGGCATTAGCATCATAGGAACCGGATAGAATATGACGATAGCCCTTATTGCTGTTAGCATTTTTTAAGCTGCCGCCCATATAGAAGCTCCAGGCGCCGTTATACTTTGCAATACCAATGGCATCGATCGTGGCGGAACCACCATTCCCTAAGAAGACACGATTCAAGTTGCCCATTAAGTCCTTATCGGTACCAAACATACCAGTGACACGATAGTATTCATCACCGGACCAATACTGGCCGCCTTCCGGCAGCTTCTTCGTGAGCTGCGCCGTCATCAGACGATAGGCGGCTTCAATGCTCAGATTCGGGTCATATTTCACCGGATCCAAACCGGCATCCTGACGCAATTTGTTCAGAGCCGTCACAAAATCTTGTGCACCAACGGTGGACATATCCTGACGAAGCGTCTTAAGGGCCTTTTGCACATCCTCCGGCAATTTACTGATATCAACCACCGTGCGCGAGCTCGGCTTTTCCTGATCCTCAGCATGCAACGTTTCTTTGACCGTGTCCAGAACGCTCGGTGCAATCGTGTTGACACCGCCCATGACATAGAGCTGGCTGAGCTTACTATTGTCTTTCATGGCATCTAATACGGCTGTCGAAATCACATATTTCTGCGTCAAAAGGATCGGTGCATTGAGTTTCTGCGCCGCTGAACTTGCCGAAAGCGCATCGGAGAAGACTTGGCCGCTAGCCAGGAACGCATACTGCGCATTTCCAAAGTTCTTTTTGGCCAAAGAAGCGCTTACTTCATAACGATCGGTGCCGCCGATACGGTTCGGATACGTACCCGCAGAATAAGCAATCTCTTGTTCCATCGCAGCCGGTATATAGCGTTTGCCACCGATGATTTCCGTCTGTACTTTTGAAACCGAGTTCAAATAGTTTTTAGCACTCTGGGAAAGTGTGTTTCCGACCAATAATACGGTGGCTTTTTCCTTTTGCGCATACGGAGCCGCAATCAAAGCATCGGTATATACCTGTCCGGTCGTAATCATCACCTTCTGCGGTGCCTTACGGAATTGCGCCGAATTTACACTGACTTCATAGCGATCTTTTCCGCCAACACGAACCGGTGTTTTTCCGATAAGGTTCTTTACTTCTCCGGCAACTGCTTCGGATACGGAGTTCTTTCCGCCCATGATATACACCTCTGAGGGCTTCAGTTCCCGTAAGGCTTTTGCGGTCGCTTCCGGCATAGACGCCTTATGCGTATAGAGGATGGGGTATTGGCCTTGCGAAATATTTGTGGAGCTGATAGCATCCGCAAACGCTAAATCGTTAACGAGAATCACACGATCCGCTTTAGTCGGCTTCGTAAAAAAGGTATCACTGACTTTCTTGGCCACATCCTCGCGGCGAGCACCCGATAATCGGGTAACGGTAAACTTTTCTGCCGCCGCATTGGCCGTTGTGGCAAACATACCGGTAAACGCTAACGCCCCGGCAAGCAGCAGAGACAGGGCTACCGATTGTAACCTTTTCTGTTTCATGAGGACTCCTTTCTGAGTCAAAGTAATGTTAACGGTTTGAATAAAGTGCAATCGATGGAAGAAAAAAAGGAGGAGATTCCGAAGAACCTCCTCCAACGAGGTCACCATATTGGGTAAACCCCTTCATTCACACCAATAGCAGTGCGTTTTGACTCAATTACTTGCGTTTCTTAGAAGCAACGTATGCGCCAGCTGCCAATACGGCGGTTCCGGCATAAGCAAGAACAGCAATGTCACCGGTCTTCGGAGCCTTTTTGCTCTTCTTGGTGGCTTTCTTGTTGTCCTTCTTGTTGTCCTTGTTGTCCTTGTTGTCGGTTGCCGTGTTGTCTTTGTTGCCCGGAACTACCGGAGCCGGTGTCTCTTCAGAAGTACCCGGTTTCTCTTCGTTTGGCTTGGATTCATCCGGTTTTTTGCTCTCTTCTTCCTGAGAGGATTCTGCCGGAGCTACCGAACCTTCATCCGCCAAAACATCTTCGTAGGCTTTGATGGTAGCTTCGTCCAGATTCAATGCCTTCAGCGTTTCAGCGCTGATCTTCAGGCCTCTTACATTCTCGAGGTAATACAAAATGAAGAAGACTTCGTCTTTATTTGCCATTTCGGCAATCTTCGGATCCACTTCGTTTTTAACAGCCTGATCCGTCAGGTATTTACCCACTTCTTCAATGCGCTTTAAAACAACTTGCTCTTTGAGCAATGTGTCGTTAGTTACTTCAAGATCTTTCTTAGCCGTGCCATATGCTAAGTTCGTGGCTTTCTGCTTTGCTGTTAAAGTTTTCAGCTCTTCTTGGAGCTTCTCAAGTACAGCCTGCAGGTCACCCTTTTCTTTCTTTAAGTTTTGGAAGTCATGCGTTTGCGTTGCAGCTGTTACTACCAAGTCTTTGTACGACGCATTGTACAGAACTCTTGCTTCACGCAGAGCCGCTACCTTAGCATCTGTTTTTTCGGTAGAAGGCCAGTCAGTGGTCGCAGCTTTGATTTCAGCAGCAGACTTGCCCGCCTTTGTCATCTCTTCAGCAACAACCTTCTGGCGTGCTTCGATAGCATCCTCATATTCTTTATCGCTACCCAAGAACTTATCAGCATACAGATTCTTAATGGCGCCCAATTTGACGATTTCATCATGCATCAAATCAAGAGTATCGTTCAATTCGTCTTGCTTGTCAGCAATTTTTTTGTCTTGAGCTTCGATCTTGATGTTTTGAACGTCAATTTCAGCCTGCTTTTTAGTAACGGCTGTAAGCGCAGCCTGGTCAGCCTCGCGCTTTTTTTGAACATCTTTTTCAAGATCGCTTTTTTTCTTTGTTAAGTCGTCAACAACCTTTTTCTGGGCGTTGCGGACTTTATTGTAAGCTTCTGCCGTCTTCTTGGTCAGTTCCTCTTTTGTAGTCGTTGCGGTAACCTTCTTGCCTTCCTCAGCAAATGCCGGGGTAACTGCACCCAGTGCCAGGGCACCGGCCAGTGCTAAAGCAACAATACGTTTTGTTTTCATAGTAATCCTCCGTAATGATTTCAACCTGCTTTACATATCAACTGCTATGGTTGTGCATGTAATCAGTGAAGCTTCCTCGGAAACTTCTTGATTTACAAGCTGATGATACCAATTTGAGTGAGTGTTGTCAACGCCTGAAGCACGCAATCGGGCCAATTATTACAAAAAAGTAACTATTTTTTTGTATTAATTGTCTTTGGGGCAACGTTTCCGTGTTTTTTCATCGGTTTTCGAAGAAAAAGGGGAAATTGTCCCCGTTCCCGTGCACGAATTTAGCGCGAGCGGGTGGTTTCCGGCGTAAAATCGGTAAATGTCATCTTCCCGGTCTTCTTCTGCTGGCCGTGGTAGTAGGTGACGGTGACCGTATCGCCCTTCTTATACTTAAGAAGGATAGTTTTTAAGGTGTTCATGGATTCCACGGTCTCGTCGTTAATGGCCGTAATAATGTCATAGGGGGCAATGCCCATGGCGGCGGCGGGAGAACCGGCTACGACATCACGTACGACAACGCCGCTGTCCGTCGGGAGACCTTCGACGCCGCTGGCCGCTACCAGCTTCGTGTTTGCGCCGTTGATACCCATATAGAGGGGCGTATAGGTGCCTTCCGCCACGATCTTCTCCACGATGGGCTTGGCCGTGGAGACCGGAATGGCAAAGCCGATGCCATCCGCCGATTCCGGCTTGGCGGTATTGATACCAATGAGCTGGCCCTTGGCGTTTAGGAGCGCGCCGCCGGAGTTGCCACCATTGATGGCGGCGTCGGTCTGAATCAGGCCATCCATAATGTTGCCATCCTGCAGGGTAATGGAACGATTCAGACCGGAAATGTAGCCGGAGGTCAGTGTGGATTGCAAATCCAGACCCAGCGGGTTACCGATGGCAATGGCCTTATCGCCCACCTTTACGTCGGCCGCATTGCCAAACTCGATCGTTGGTAGATTTTTCTTTTCGACCTTGAGCACGGCCAAGTCCAGCGTGGCATCGGCCCACAGCACCTTGGCTTCTTGTTCTTCCCCCGTGGAGAGGCGCACGCGGACGGTGCGGGCGTTGCCGCCGTTAACGACATGGGCATTGGTCAGGATATAGCCGTCAGGAGAAACGATAACGCCTGATCCGACGGATTCGGAATATTGGGGGGTGCCGTAAAGAAACGGATTGCGGCTTACGTTCTTGGAGACGGTCGTGATGCCCACAATGGCCGGAATGGCCTTGGCCGCAATGGCATTTTCAACGGTTCTTTCCCCTTCCTTCAGCGATATCTGTACCTTTTGTGTGCCGTTTTGTGTGCCGGTGGCTGTGTTTGTATATTGCGCGGGCAGGGGTACATTCCCCGAGGCCACTAAGGCTGCTCCGCCGCCGGCACCGAGCAAGGCTCCCGCCAGCACAAGGGCTAAGCCGCGCGCCAGACCACCCTTCGGACGATAGTTGCGCGCAATTTCCTCACGCACAATGCGGCGCGTCGCCGCGTCTTCGTTCTGTTGTGTAAAGTTTTCATAGCGATCTTGGTCTGTCATGCTGTTCCCCTTTCCTTCTTTCATGGTGCCCTAAGCCTATCCGACGGCTTTGAAGGAAATATGTTACACAAAATTCACATATCCCGTGTGAGGCGGGTCAAGTAGCGAATCATGCGGCGACGCAATTGTTTCAAATCGCTCAGGGCGCGGTTCATTTCTTCTTGATACGCGAGTAGCGTTCGGCGCATTCGACGCGGATTGTCCGCTTGTCCCGGGAACGGTTGGGGTGCAACCTTGAGCGGTTCCATGGCGGCTACCTCGTCGCGGAATGCCGTGTGGTTATGCACGAGGCTTAAAAACCTTTCCATAGTAGTTGCCGTCTGCAACAGTCTTTTACGCAACAGATGCTGCTGTCCCGCTTCCGTCAGCGGGTGCAGGGTGGAGAGGACAGGCTCCTCCCGCTCTTCCAAGCGCTGCCGCACACGACGAATCCCTGTCTCCAATGTAGCAATAAGCTGATCAGCTTCTTCAATCCGCTTCCACACCCACATCGGTTCCGTCTCTATGCTTTTACAAAACCGTTCATAATCCCGCACCCGCTCTCTTTCCTTGCGGCGATTGGGAAAGCGTCGCGCTACCTTGTCAAAGGCACGCAGCGGCTTTTGATCTCCATGCATAATGCCTCCTTTCCTTTCCTTATTATGTGTACCCCATTCCGTCACGGACAAATTGTCCTTCTGCCCCCCCCTGCGGAAATCCTTTTTCCATTGAGATTCCTCGCGCCTTGCGTTACTATATTATCAATGGTAATACGTCAGTTTGCCCCGCTTCGGGGCCGTACCGTAGAGAAGCGTCCCGCACTTTGGGCTTCTAGGATGCGGGCAACCGCATGGAACCTTGCCCCGCCAAGGCCACGCCTTGTCGACGGCATAGAAAGAGAACGCTATGTCCACAAAAACGAAATTTTCTCGTGAGGAATTAGGTCCCTCTCTGTCAGCGATGAGCGCTTTGCGCACCATCGTGGAAACGCCTTTCTATGGCAATAATGTCGTAGAGGTGAAAACGTTGGCGGAAGCCTATGAGATGGCCAAAAACTCCACCGGCACCGTCGTGACGGATCTTCCCATCGAGCAGCCAGAAAAGCTGGGCCTGCCTGCCGATGCCAAAGTTTTATTGTTCAACGATGGCGCCGTCACCGGCCGTACCGCTGCCGCGCGTCGCATCGTCGGTGATGAAGGCGTGGATTCAAACACCTTGAATCGCCGCGTGATGGAAGCGGTCTATGACACGCGCTGGGGCACGATGTATCACGCCCAGGTCTTTGTAGGTCTGGATACGGATTTCATGGTGCGCGCCCACCTCTTAATCCCCGAAGGAGAAGAAAACATCCTTTATAACTGGATGCTGAATTTCCAGCCCTGCACACCCGAATACGAAGAACTCTATGCCAAATCCAAGCCCATCGATGGCGAGGGAGACATCTACGTTTTCTCGGATCCGCAATGGTCGCATGAAGAGCACCCACTGGGTCTCACCTACTTCGATTCCCAGCACAACTGCGCTGCTCTCCTGGGCATGAAATACTTTGGCGAACATAAAAAAGGCACACTGACGCTGGCTTGGTCCATTGCCAACCGTCACAACTACGCCTGCTGCCACGGTGGTTGCAAGACCTTTAATCCGGACGGCGATTCCCCATTCACGCTGGCGGTCTTTGGCCTTTCGGGTTCGGGCAAATCGACCCTCACCCACGCCAAACACGACGGCAAATACGACATTCGCGTTCTGCATGACGATGCCTTCATCATCTCCACGAAGGACTTCAGCTCTGTGGCGCTTGAGCCGTCCTACTTTGATAAGACGGCGGACTATCCTGCTTCATCGCCGGATAACAAGTATCTCTTGACCGTTCAAAACTGCGGTGTCACCTTGGATGAAAATGGTAAGAAGATCATCGTCTCCGAAGATATCCGCAACGGCAACGGCCGCGCGGTGAAATCCCGCCTCTGGTCCCCGAACCGTGTGGACGTCCTGCATCAGCCGATGAGCGCCGTCGCATGGATCATGAAGGATCCGGTTCTGCCGCCACTGGTACGCGTGCATGACCCGAAGATTGCTGCCCTTATGGGTGCCACTCTTTCCACGAAGCGCACCAGCGCCGAACGTCTGGCCAAAGGCGTTGACCCCAACAAACTGGTCATCGAACCCTACGCCAACCCGTTCCGCACCTATCCTTTGAACGACGACTACCGTAAGTTCCTTGCCCTCTTTGAGCAGGGCATTGATGGCTATATCCTGAACACCGGCTTCTTCCTGGATCAAAAAGTGCCTAAGGAAGTTACCATTGCTGCCATCGAAAGTCTCGTCGACGGCACCACGGAGTGGAAGCCTTTGAAAGCCATGAAGGGCATGGAATATGCCGTGATCCCGGGCTTCGAAGTTCCCGATGACGCCGACTATCGCCAAGGCGTCCATCACAGCCTCGAGAACCGCACCAACTTCCTGAAAGAGCAGAAGGGCTTCAACCGCCTGCCGGACGACGCCATTGCTCTGCTGCTGGATCTGGAGAAGTAAAAGCGCCGGCGATTGCTCGCAAGCGAGCGCGGCCTACAATTTGAATTAGGAAACGCCCCGCAAGGATCCCTTGCGGGGCGTTTTGTACCTTTATGGAACGACGTCTGCGGCGTCTTAGTCACTACGGCGGCTAGGTAAAAAGCGAATATAGAAAAATACCTAGTCGCTACGCGGCGCCCCTGTGTGATTTTCGGCTAGGTAAAAAGCGTATTTGGAAAAATACCTAGTCGCCATGCGGCGCCTGTGTGCAATTTTCGACTAGGTAAAAAGCGTATTTGGAAAAATACCTAGTCGCCGTGCGGCGCCCGTGCGCGATTTTCGACTAGGTAAAAACCATATATGGAAAAATACCTAGTCGACATGCGGCGCCTATGCGCGATTTCCGACTAGGTAAAAAGCGTATTTGGAAAAATACCTAGTCGCTGCATGGCATTCGCGCGCGATTTTCGACTAGGTAAAAAACGTATATGGAAAAATACCTAGTCGACACGCTTTGTTGCGCCGCACAAACCAGGCAAACAAATGCCGATCCTTGGGTATCAATAAAGAAAATATGGGAAATCGCCGCGGCGATGGCCATAACAGCAGGAGGAGCAATGATGCAAAGAGAGGATCAACAATTGGAGAAAACGCCTACGGCAAAGGTTCCGCGCGTCGCCGCGCGCCCTGCCTCGCGTGAAGATGCCTCCCGCCCCCCGCGAGGCAATAGCTCCCGCACTCAGCATGGCAATGCCTCCCGCGCGCCGCTGCAGCAGCGATTCCTTGGTTTTCTGTTTGGCTTTTTGCATCGGATGCGCAACCAAGATCTGCTCTATCGCGCCTCATCGCTATCCTACGACCTTTTGATGGCAAGCATTCCGCTCCTGCTACTCTTTGTGATGCTTGCATCGCTATTCTTTGCCCATCCCACCAATTCCGTCTACAGCCTTCTGCGCCTGTTGCCCGACGCCATCGCAAAAATCCTCGCCGAAGTTCTGGCAGTTCTCACGCAAAATGTCAATCCCGGCACCATCGGGTTTGGCTTGCTCTCCGCCATTTGGCTGGGCTCCAACGGCTTTAACAAGCTCATCTTGGACGTCAATACATCGCTCGGTTTCCGTCTGCGCGGCAAAAGCCTCATGCGTCGCTCCTTTGCAATGGTCTATACGGTGCTCTTTCTGACGGCCATTTTGCTTCTGCTCGTCCTCTTCGTCTTTTATCGCGGCTTAATGGGCGTCGCCGACAAAGCGATTCATGAGTTTGGCATTCGTGAGTTGGATGTGCTTGTCCGCCTCCTGCGTTCCTTCCTGGGCCGCGCGCTCCCCCTCTGCTTCTTCCTCTTTACGCTAGTGCTCTTCTATCGCACCGCTCCCTTGGTCAGTCATGGCAACATCACCTGGCGAGAATCCGCCTACGGCGGCATCGTCGCCGGCATCGGCATTCTGCTTTTGACCGGGATTTACGGCTACGTCCTCGACCACGTCTCCCGCCTTTCCCTCTACTTCGGCTCCCTAGCTGGTATTCTTGGTCTTTTTGTCTGGCTCAAATACACCTGCCTCATTCTCATCATCGGCGCTGAAACCATTGCGGTAGCTCGTTTGCGGAAGGCGAAGGCTAAAGGCATGGCGATGGAAAAAGGCGGAGCGAAAAAGGGAAAGGCGCGTTAGACACGGCAACTGGCGATAGCGGAGCAGGCAAGGCGCCGCACGGCGACTAGGTATTTTTCTATATACGGTTTTTACCTAGTCCAAAATCGCACACAGGCGCCGCGCAGCGACTAGGTATTTTTCTATATGCGCGTTTTACCTAGTCCAAAATCGCACACGGGTGCCGCGCAGCGACTAGGTATTTTTCCATATGCGCGTTTTACCTAGTCCAAAATCACACACGGGCGCCGCGCAGCGACTAGGTATTTTTCCATATTCGCTTTTTACCTAGTCGAAAATCGCACACGAACGCCGCGCAGCGACTAGGTATTTTTCCATATTCGCTTTTTACCTAGTCCAAAATCATACACGGGCGCCGCACGGCGACTAGGTACTGTCTCTTATACACATCT